>Ga0255182_1000057_pt1 | contig 119533 bp, 57 predicted proteins | sample Atl_UVDOM_RepA_8_FD_188420 | JGI IMG/M metagenome (GOLD analysis project Ga0255182, IMG submission 188420) | Freshwater microbial communities from Altamaha River, Georgia, United States - Atl_UVDOM_RepA_8d | ecosystem: Environmental > Aquatic > Freshwater > River | place: USA: Georgia...
GAGCGTGCCTTGGTTGTAGATGCCGCCGCCGCTAGTGTTGGCTGAATTGCCGGAGAGGGTGGAATTGGTAACGGTAAGCGTGCCTTGGTTGTAGATGCCGCCGCCAAAATTCGCCGAATTGCCGGAGAGGGTGGAATTGGTAACGGTGATCGTGCTGAAGCTGTGGTTGAAGATGCCGCCGCCGTCGCTGGTTGCCGAATTACTGGAGAGTGTGGAATTGGTAACCGTGAGCGTACCGTCGTTGAAGATACCGCCGCCGTCGCTGGTTGCCGAATTACCGGAGAGGGTGGAATTACTGACAGTGAGCGTGCTTTGGTTGTAGATGCCGCCGCCAAAATTCGCCGAATTTCCGGAGATGTTGGAGTTTGCTACCGTCAGCGTGCCGCTATTGTTGAAAGCAGCGCCATTTCCAGAAGTTTTTGCCCCGGAAACAGTCACACCGGAGATGGATAAATTGCCACCAGAATTGATGTTAAAAAGGTTGAAGTTACGGTTGGTATCACCATTATCACCACTGATGATCAGCGAGGAAGCGCCAAGGCCGTTGATGGTTACCGTACCCGCTGTACCAGTGCCGACCACGGTGCTGGCATCAATAATATTTGGCAACGCCGAATTAAGAGTGATGGTGTAGGGACTACTACCAGTGGAGAAATTAAAACTTATTTGATCGTCCCCCGCGGTGGTGTTGGCCAAGGTGATGGCTTCTCGTAATGAAGTCACCCCATCGGTGGGATCAACCGTATCCGCAGTTGTGGTAACTTTAATCAAATTGCTGACAGCATAGGCACCGATATCGGAAGTGGTACGGCTGAAACCCCGTTGATCCAAGCCATTGACAGGCGTTGCATTACTAATGGTGGCATTGCCAGCACCAATGGCGGGGCTGCCATTCAGCAGTGCCATGGTGAAGGTGGGCCCACCGTTATTTTGCAGGGGGCCAAGGAAAGGGTCGCCGGTGATTTCGCCGGTTCCCGGTAAAGATCCATCTTCCACAAGATTGTTCGTATTGGTTCCTACACTGCCGGTGCCAGCGTAATCTCCACCGCTGGTGCTATTGGCAAGGATAGTGTTAGCGATGTTGAGAGTGCCACCATTATTACTAATACCGCCACCAGCATTGGCTGCCGAATTTCCGGAGATGGTGGAGTTCGTGACCGTTAGGGTGCCACTACCTGAATTATCAATGCCGCCACCAGCATTGGCTGCCGAATTTCCGGAGATGGTGGAGTTCGTGACCGTTAGCGTGCCGCTATTAGCATTGCAAATGCCCCCGCCAATAAATGATGAATTGCCCGAAATGGTGGAGTTCGTCACCATAACCGTGCCGCCATAGCTATTAATGCCGCCGCCAAAATTTGAGGCATTTCCGGAGATGGTAGAGTTTGTGACTGTCAGAGTGCCACCATTATTATTAATACCGCCACCAAAACCATTCACCGAATTGCCCGAGATAGTGGAATTGCTGACCGTCAGCTTGCCGCCGATATTACTGAAAGCACCGCCATTCCCCGAAGTTTGTGCCCCGGAAACCGTCACACCGGAGATGGATAAATTACCACCGGGATTGATATTAAAGATGTTAAAATCACGGCCACTATTGCCATTATCACCACTGATGATCAGCGAGGAAGCACCAAGGCCATTGATCGTAACCGTGCCCGCTGTACCTCCCCCAGTAATTGGGGTGCTTGCACTTACAATTGTTGGCAACGCCGAATTAAGAGTGATGGTGTAGGGACTGCTACCGGAAGAAAAATTAAAACTTATTTGATCGTCACCGGCGGTGGTGTTGGCCAGGGTGATAGCTTCTCGCAGGGAACCTGCTCCTGTGCTAAATCGACTGGAAACCACAAAATTCGCAGGGGTTATTCGCTCTTCCAACCCTAGCAGGTTCAGTTTTTTAAATAGGCTGTTTCTGTGAAATTTTCTGCGGGGAAATGCAAAAGCCTTGAGACTTTTAAAAAAATCAAACATGGAATCACTTTCTCAAACAGCTAAGGGGCTCTAAAAATTTTTAAAGTTTATCCAATACCTTTGAATCGAATGGATTTCAGGCTGAATCCAATGAAAACAACGTTCCTAAATGATAACTTAACAAGTGAACAAGACAAACGTTGTTATCGTTAAATTTTCCCAGTTTTGCCTATTTTGATGATTTTGAAAGTGGCTTGATTTGGCAATAATGCTTATTCCCAACCGGTAACCATTCAAAACACCTTTGCCCAACTGATGGCGCCATGCAACTTGCGACTATTCATTTTTGTTAAATCATCCTAAAAATCTTCTCATTTAGGTGGGAAATTTCGTTCTAAATCGTCGATATGGTCAAGTTGGTTTTTGACCGTTTGTATCGATTATGAAGATGTTAGGCTTCGAATTTTGATCCAAAGGGTTTTTTTGAATATCACCCTGAAAAGAAGCTAATGTTAATCTGGTTTCTGAACTTTTGAAATGAATCCTGGAAGGTTGGGTAAGCCATGAATGTTCCATGTAAAGTCCTTGTCTTTTCGGCGCTTTTGATTGGATTTGCAGCCTTGGTTGTCGAAGGGCTAAATGCGCAAGAAGCCAGAAAACCAATGAATCTTCCCAAGGAATCCGTGAAAGAGCCTGTGGAAGTAAAAAGCAAAGTGGTTGCGGTGACAATATATTCTGACAGCGCCCTTGTAACTCGAGAAGTGGATATTCCACAGGGTGTGGGTTCGATGGAAGTGGTGGTTTCCTCTTTACCTTCCAAAGTTCAGGCCTCGTCCCTGTATTCCGAGGGGAACGAGGGGATTCGCATCCTAGCAACACGGTTCCGTAACAAACCCATCAAGGAAGACAAACGCGAAGAAGTTAGAAAAATCGAGGAGGAAATCAAAAAAAATGAAATCGAAAACCAAAAAATACAGGCCATGATCACCGCCAATACCGCGAACACCACATTTCTCAATAAACTGGAGGGATTTGCAAGTGCCAGCACAGTAAATGCCACCGAGAAAGGCAAACTGGATTCCGATACCGCGATAGCCCTCGCAAATTATTTGAAAACGGAAAGAATCACCCGGGCACAGGAAAACTTTGAGTTAACCCAGAAATCCAAGGAGATTCTTGCAGGCAACCAGTTTCTGCAGAGAAAATTACAGGAGCTTTCCAGTGGCACAGTCCGGACGGAGACGGATGCGATTGTGGTGATTGAAAAGGTTAACGCGGGTGCGGGAAAGCTGAGGCTTAATTATCTGGTGGAGGAATCCTATTGGCGCCCGCAGTACAAGATTCGGGCGGGCAAAACCGCTAATGATCCTGTGAAGGTGGAGTATCTTGCGTCGGTGCACCAGCAATCCGGCGAAGATTGGGCGGGAGTGGATTTGACCCTCTCGACGGCCCAGCCCATGTTGAATGCAACCCCACCGGACTTGAAAGGCCTGGCTGTAAGCCTGGTACCCAAGGGAGCTCCGGTAACCCCCGGCAAGCCAGGTACGGCCTTGGGGAAGAATGGAACGTTTGATGCCAATCCTCAGGGGTACATTGCCATTCCACAGTCCCCCATGGGAGGCGCCGCCCTTGCCGAAATTCAGGAAGCTGCCCGTTCCCTCAGAAGGCAGGCACAGGTGGACGCAAATCGCAAGGATGAAAAAGCAAGTAATGAGATTTTTAATTATGTGGGTAATCTGGAACAGGCCAAGGATCTGGTGTTCCTCGGCGATGACCGGCAGGCCTTGAAAAAGCCAGCCGACTCCGAGAAGGAGGGGCCAAGCGTGGCTTACAAGCTGGAGACCAGGATCAGCATACCCTCTAGAAATGATGAGCAAGTGCTAGAGGTTGCGCGGATTGATCTTGCCCCCGACTACTTCTACAAGGCGGTTCCCGTGCTTACCCCGCATGTCTACAAGCAGGCAAACCTGACCAATAAAAGCAAGTTCGTGCTTCTTCCCGGCGAAGCCACCATGTATTCGGAAACTGATTTTGTAGGCAGAATGCAACTGCCGCTGGTAGCCATCGGGGAATCTTTCATCGTGGGTTTTGGCACGGATCCCCAGTTGCAGGTCCAACGACAACTGGTTGAAAAATCCCGGAGTATGCAGGGTGGAAATCAGGTTCTGAAATATGAGTACCGAATTCTACTTTCCAGTTTCAAACAGGAGGCTGTCAAAGTTCAACTTTGGGACAGGCTGCCCAAGGGTGAAAATGAGGCCTTAAATGTCACCCTGGGTAAGGTGCAACCCGAAATCAGCACGGATCCGGTGTATCTGAGACAGGACCGTGTGAATAATCTGTTGCGTTGGGATATCAATCTGGCCCCCGATTCGAATGGAACCAAGGCAAACACCACCACCTACGACTTCAAGGTGGAGCTTGACAAGCAAATGTCCATCGGGAGTTTTCAAAGCAAATAGTGTGACCCGCCACCTTTATGCACCGGCGAAACCCGGTTTTTATGCAAAGAGCTCACCTACGGGCTTCCCCTTATCCGCAACCGTGAAGGGTCTTCCGGATGGGGAATGCTCCATTTGCCCCAAATCTATGCCCATGGCCTGTGCGATGGTGGCATTGCAGTCGGGCATGGTGACAGGTTTCTCCTGGACATGGTTGCCTGATCCATCAGATTTTCCGTGCACATTTCCTCCCTTCACACCGGCGCCAGCGAACCACCAGGTAAAGACTGCCGGATGATGTCCACGGCCCGCGGTAACGTTACTGATCTGGGGAGTGCGCCCAAATTCCGTTGCCATAACCACCAGGGTGCTGGCTAGAAGCCCTCGCTGGTGCAAGTCCTCCAGAAGGGCGGCCATGGCCTGATCCGTGGGGGGAGTCATTTTTTCCATGGATTTCACTTGGTCATTATGCGTGTCCCAGTTGTGGGCATCCTCAATTTCGATAAAGCGCACCCCGCTTTCCACCAGCCGGCGGGCAAGCAGACAACCCTTGCCAAAGGTATGGGTGCCATAAGCTGCCTGAACTTTTGGATTCTCCCGCGAAATATCAAACACTTTCAGGTCTTCGCTTTTCATCAGGGCCACGGCATCCTGTTGAACTTTCAGGTACGCGGCGGCATCACGATGTGGGGTTCCTTGCACAAAACCTTTTCCCATGGCTTGGGCCAGCGCGGTTCGACGCGAAAAATCAGTTTCGCCCGTCTTTGGGGGCAGGGCTGCGTTTTGCAGGCCCGCGCCCGGATCCACAATCGGAAGGGGCGCCAGATGAGTGGGCATGAAACCGCTGCGCGGATGTTGCGGACTGCCATTGATGAGAATGTTCCCCGGCAGCACCCGATTAGGCGAACCAACCTGTTTGACAGCCCAGGTTCCCAGCGAGGGATGCGTGATGGTGGGTGTCATCACATAACTGGTGTGTGCCAGATAGGTGCCCTGGTCATGGATTCCCTGGGTGGAAGTCATGGAGCGCACCAGCGAGACATGGTGCATCTGTTTTGCCATGCGTGGAAACCACTCGGATATCTGCACACCATCGGCACTGGTCGGGATGGCGTTCACCCCACCCATTTCCGGTATTCCCGGCTTCGGATCAAATGTATCAATGTGGGATATACCCCCGCGCATGTAGAGAAAAATCACACTCTTGGCCTTGGCATGATTTTTTGGGGTATGTGCACCCAGTGCCCGCACCGAAGGCAAAAGGCTCACGCCAAAAACCGCCTTGGCAAACCTTTCCAGGAAGTTCCTTCGCCCGGTGTCTGAATGGAATGGATACATGCTGTATTCCTTTGAAATCCTAGTGGTTAAAGAGGAATTCCGGTGAGTTTAAAAGCGCCCAGATGACATCTTGTTCCGGAGTCTTACTTTCCTGGGTGGCGTTTTTGGTTATGGCGATTTCATCGGCGTTTGCGCTGCGTACGAGGATCGCACGGTAAACAAGCTGGGTGCGAAATTCATCCTTCAATCCGCTGGCTGCAAGCTGGCGGCGCAACAGGGAACCATCCGCGAGGGCACGGTTCGTCAGGTCACCATTCATCAGCGCAAGGGAATGAGTGGTATTCGGGTCGCGGTTGAATGCATCAATTTCACGGCGGTCGGACTGGCCGAACTGGCGCAGAAAATGTCCCAACGGCAGGGGTAGTGGCGTTTCCGAAGCCCGAATCAAATTCGGAGGCAACAATTTCCAGCGCGGATCGGTTTCCTTTGCAGTGATTTCACCCTCGGATTCTGGCTTTGGGTTGGAATCAGCCGTTTCCTTATTCTCCTTGGCATGCAATACAGCCAAACGCTGGGCTTCAGCAGTATCCCCGCGGGCAAGGGCAGCAGCGCGTTCTTTTTGCTGCTCCGCTCGGCGCAGGCTTATTTGCCGTTTTCTGGCATGTTCAACCTGGTTGATGCGGGCCTGGGCGATAATCTCGTCTGCCGTCATCGCCGTCAACTTGCGAAGATACTTGGGGTCTAGCACCCCAGAAAGCTGGAAGGTTGATTTACGTTCATCAAGGTCGGGTACGAGAAGGACAAGATGCGAATCCCAGACCTGTTCCGCGGATAGTCTACGTAGTTGCGGGCCGCGCAATGCAAAAGCGGTTCCAGGTTCCGGGGTCTCGCGCACAGATTCACTCTGATACATTCGGGTATTCAATAGCACCGCCAGGAAGGCCCGCTCATCAAAGCGCAGTTGAACCATCATCTGGGTGAGAAAATCCATCAGTTCCGCATGGGTGGGATTTGGAAGTGCCGAAAGGCTGTCGACCGGTTCGATAAGCCCCACCCCCATCACGCGTTTCCAAAGACGGTTGGCGATGTTTTTGGCAAACCTAGGGTTGCGGGGTGAGGTCATCCATTCCGCGAAGGCCTTGCGGCGATCGCCATCCTTGATGGTTGCTTCGTCCCCAAAGAGGGTTCTTGGCTCCACGAGTTTTCCGCGAAGCGTCGTGTCGTATCCATAGGTTTCCGGGAATGTCAGCTTTTTGTCGGTGTCCAGCGTCATTCGTTTCATGGGGGCAATCGTTCCGCTGATACTTTGCTCCAAAGCCTCATCTTTTTTCATGGAAGCCAGTTTTGCCTTGATTTCAGGGAACTGCTTGACGTTTTCCAGGGAATACCCGCCGGGATTGCCAAGGTTACTGACCCCGAAGGTGAACGCCACCATCTGGTAAAAATCTTTCTGGTTGATCGGTTCCAGGGGGTGATCATGGCACTGGGCGCATTCCATGCGGGTGCCGAGAAAGATGCGGGACATATTTGACATATGATCCAGTGGCATTCCCAGGTCGCGCACATAGAAACCGACGGCGCCATTCTCCCACAATTGGCCGCTAGCCGTCACCAGTTTCCGCACAAATGCATCGTAAGGCATGCGCGAGCGAATTGCTTCTTTTACCCAGTCGTCATACAGCTTACCCGGTTGACCTGGGGAGAGACCGCGCGTGTTCAGGCGTAGAAGATCTGCCTTCCAGTTAAACATGTGGCTGACATAACCCTCGCTGGCAAGAAGTTCGTCAATCAGTTTAGCTCGCTTGTCCGGGTTCTTGCTTTCAAGGAAACGCGTACTTTCCCCAAGGCTTGGGATACGGCCAATCACATCTAGGTATACCCGGCGGAGAAAAGATTCGTCATTCACCGGTGGGTTCAGTTTGGTTCCCCTGGCCTGATGCCATTGATCAATCCGTTCTTGTAATTCCACACTCCATTGCTGATGATTCTTTTTCGGATTGGCCAAGTCTGTTTGCATAAATGCTGTTTGCCGATGGTCAAACCTTACCCAGGAATCCATCTTTGCACCGTTGGCGATCCATTGCCTGAGAATCGCCTTCTCAGATGCATTCAATGGCTGTGCACCTCCCTTGAGGGGAGGCATGGCTTCAACTTCCGTGTGGGGCAATAACACACGCTTCAGCAATTCGCTTTCATCAGGCTTGTTCGGGACAACGACGCCGCTGCTTTGGATGCCATCCACGCAATCCAGTCGCAGCTTTCCCTTTGGCTTGGCTTGTTTCTCACTGTGACAGGCAAAACAATGGTGGTAAAGAATCGGGAGAATGTCTTTTTCAAAGCGGGGTGGTTCCAACGCTTGGATCTGTCTCAGGGGGAACAAACCAAAAAAGGAAAGCAGGAGTATCGGAAAGAGGTTTCTTACCCTATACATGGATGGTGTATTTTTCAGGGTTGTGATTGTGGCAAACAAAGTATATCCCTGTTTATTTGCCATTTGCCTTCTCCTCGGCAATCGATTTTTTGATGGCGTTATTGAAGTTCTTCTGGAAATCCTCTGGATTTAAAGCCGCTCCCGAGGTGGACGGTTCCTGATACATGCCACCCTCCCAGCGCAGGTTGCGAATTTCACGCGGTCCCTGCCATGCCTTTCCATCTGCCTTTGTTTTTTTGCCATCCACCATCTTTGTTCCACTCGGTGAGATACTGAACTCGGTAACCGTCCGCCAGTTGGAAAGCGGTGTTAAATGATTGGAGTCTGTTGCGGAAAGCTCACTGAGTTTCACGGAAACTTTTTGCCATTCTTTGGAGGCGCCCAGCTTTTTGACAACCGTGTAGTCCACCGCTGGTTTTCCCGGAAGCATGGCACCCCAGGCATTGGTATTAAAAGTCAGTACAAGTTGGTTGTCCGATTCGCATTTGACTTCAAATTCCAGGGTTGCCCCATCAGGGCCACGCCATTTGGGATCCTTCAATTTGCGTGTTGTTGCTGTCCAAAGGGGGGGATGATCCCAGTTGAGAAGGTACCAATCATGCCAACCACGCAAGCCATCGTCGATGGTGCGCTGGGGTTTGTCCGTGGCTTTGACTGCGGCCGCCTGCAAGGATGCAGGGCCAGCCGAAACCATACGGGTGCTGATGGCAAAGGTTGAACTATTCCGCTGGCCAGCGGCTTGCGCCACTGTCAGGTAATCTTTCGGGGTGTCATAGACCACATTGGCAAACGCAAAGATTGGCTGATTGGTGGCCAACACCGGGCAATCCGCCTTCCATTGCTGATTAGCTTGGACAGCTTTTGCGTCTCGCCAGAAGCGAGTTAACGCATGCGGGTCCACCGAGTAATAGATATCCACCCTGCGAACGGCTTCAGGTTTGTCCGGGATGACGGTGATATTGGGGACTCCATCACTGGTTTTGAGGTTCAAGGTGATCTTTGGTGTTGCTGGCATCCTGAAAGTCACTCCTTTCAGGTGTTCCTCAAACCAAAGCAACTCGGTGATGGCATGTTTATCGGTGTGGCGGTGGTTGAAGTGTGGAGAAATACTGAATCGCAATCTTGCATCGGGAAGGTTGCGCCAGTTCCATGCCATATTATCGATATGGGCGTGAAAATCATTGGTGGGCGAAAGCCACAGCACGGGGCACTGGATCAGGGGCAGATAGGCGTTGTCGGAAACACAGGCAAGCTCCAGGGGGGTCCGCTTTGCTCGGCTTCCGCCAGGAACCACCTCCTCACTTTCCAGAAGATCGCCCGATCCACCACAGGATGGCACTGCAGCCTTGATCCGGTGGTCAATTCCAGCAAGATTGGTGGTCAACTTTCCGCCCATGGAATGTCCCCGCGCACCAATGCGTAATGGGTCCACTTCCGGTTGTTTTTGCAAAAGGGTGATGGCCCTGCGCGCCGCGGTAAGGACCAGAAACCAGTTGCTGTTCCGGGGAGATTCGACCGTATCCAGCGTGAATTCATCCGGAGCCAGAGATCCAGCAAAGTGGTTTGACTTGTTGCGCTGCGGGGGATGCGTGGCGTCAAGTTTGCCCCAGTCGGTCTGGGGGCCGGCCCAGGCTTCCTGGCCTATGTTCATTTTGTTACCACCCCAGTTCAGGGAAATGCAGGCATAACCCCTCTTGGCAAAGGTGATCACACTATTCAGCGACGCAGATTGTCCTCCACCATGCATTTCAAGGATGGCGGGTAAATGTTTCCCACCTTTTGGAAACGCATAAAACGCAGCCACCTTGGATGGAGTGCCCTTAAAAACACCCACCTGGTAACGCACGATGCGGCAGACCACGCCATCCTGTTCCCATTCCTTGAGAACCTCCACCTCCAGCGGGGTCTTTTTGTCCATTTCTTCATAACCCTGCCAGAGTTGTTGCAGGTTCTGCGGGATGTCCGCGGCGCTAAAGGCAACCAAAGGGTTTAAAATAAATGCTATAAGGAGTAGGAAAATGTTTTTCATAAAATTTGTCTGCAGATAATACAGGCTTTCTTCGGGTAAAAATTTAAAAATGCAATGATTAAAGCTAACATGATTTATGGCAGGTATCAACGTGAGAGAATCATCGCTCGCTTGGATGCAATTCGAAAAATAAGAACAATCAAAATTACCCAATTAAACCTGGTAAAGTACCATTGCTGGAACCGAATTTTTCAACGGGGATGCCAGTCTTTTGAAGCATGCTGACATACAGGTTTGACAAAGGTGGCGGGTTAACGGGGTCAAAGGCGAGGTGGTTGCCATGTTTGAAGCCACCTCCTGCAAGGATGACTGGCAAGTTTCTTGTGGAGTGATTGCTGGCATTTCCAAGGTTACTGCTGAAAAATACGCAAGTTCGATCCAAAAGGTTGGAATCTCCCTCCCTGGTTTCTTTCAGCTTGGATAGAAATGACCCGAATATCCTCATTTTTTCAAGTTCCACAATTTTCAATTGGGCAATCTTGGACTGATCCTGTCCATGATGGGAGAGATCGTGGTGCCCAAGATGGACTCCCTGAATCGGGGGGACCAGGCTGGTGCCAAGCAATAGCAAAGTGATCAATCTGGTGGAATCGGTCTGAATCGCAAGGTGCATCAAGTCAAACATCAATCGCGCCTTGCCGGAGACATCGGCACTGTTCGTGTTATTCTGGGGAGATTGAACGGCAACTTTTGGCTTTGGCTTTTTGGACCATTCCTCGGAAACAGCAAGGCTTTTTTCCAATTCCCGTACGCTGGTAAAGTATTCATCCAGTTTGTCCCTGTCGCCAATGCCGAGTTTTGGTTCCAAGTTCTTCGCCTGGCTACCCACAGTGTCAAGAATGCTTCGTCCATCCCTAAGACGGTTAACCTGCGCTTTGATATCCTCGGGTTTTCCATCCAAGAACAGCCTCGCGAAAACACTGGAAGGAAAACTATCGGATGGAACCAAGGCGCCGCTACGGGTCCAGGAAAGGCTGAAGCCCTCACAGGAGAGGGCCAGGCTCGGGAAACGGGTCATTCCACCGATCTGGGAAGCTGCCAACTGGTCGACCGAAATGCTGTTTCGAAATCCTGCACGTCTTTCCGGATGCGGGGCGGCTGTCAGAAAACTGTAAATAGAATCATGGCTTGATCCAACATCAGGATGGGAAAGGCCAGAAATAACCGAGAAATCTTCGCGAAGGTCCTTTAGGGTTTCCAGGTAAGGGGTTGATGCATATTCTTGACCGGGTTTTTTGGGAAAGAAATACTCCGGATAAAGTCCAAGTGGAGTGCAAACAAATACCATCCGCCTCGGAGTTAAAGTCGAGGAACCCCTCGAAAGAGACTCCAACCAGGGCAGGGTGATTGATACACCGGTTCCCCTTAGAAATGTTCGTCTGTTTATCATGTTTCTATGCCTTTTTGGTGATGATTAATTTGCAAGGAACAAATCACTGAGAACGATTTCATGGATCAGGGAACGAAATCCGTAATCCTTTGCACGGATTTTGGCAACGATGGCGTCTATCTTGGTTTGTTCAGATTCCCTGACGGGTGCGCCGGTCGCATAGGCAACCAGTTTTGCCGCCAGTGATTTGGCCACCTGGTCTTTTTCCAGGAGAAGCAACTGCTTGAATTCATCAATATTTCGGAACTTTTGTCCATCCGGCATGGCATCGGATGGGTCCACAGGTTTTCCCTGCAAATAAGGCATACGGCGGTTGTCGATGGTTACTGGTTTTCCGTTGCCACTTGTTCTGTAATATTCTCTCCAGCCTCCGATGACATCAAAGCTTTCCAGGGCAAACCCCGGTGGATCGATCTTGATATGGCAGCCGGCACAGGATTCAACCGACCTGTGTTTTGCAAGCTGTTCTCGAATGGTGGTGGCGCCCCTTATGTCCGGTTCCACTGCGGCAACACCTTCCGGTGGCCTTGGCGGCGGTGTACCAAGAATGCGTTCAAGAACCCATGCCCCTCTCAAAACGGGGGACGTATAGGTCCCATTTGCGGTGACTTTGAGAACGCTTGCCATGGTGAGTAATCCTCCCCGATGGCTTTCCTTGGGGAGATTGACTTTGCGAAATTGCCAGCCATGGATGCCTTCAATGCCATAATGTCTGGCGAGGCGGCCATTCAGCATGGAAAAATCCGAGGCAATGAAATTTGCGATGCTGAGGTCGTGCCTCAGGATTTCCTCAAAAAACAGGTTTGTTTCCAACAACATGGAAGCCTTTAGCATTTCATCGTATTCCGGGTAGAGGATGTGACTGGGAATAGTCGAGTCAATCTCCCGTAGGTTCAGCCACTGTCCCGTGAAATTTTTGGTAAATCCGGATGACCTTGGGCCAGCCAGCATGCGCTCGACCTGGGAGTGCAAATGGTTTGGCTGGTGCAGGGTTCCACTCTCGGCAAGTGCAAGTAGTTCCTGATCGGGCATGGAACCCCACAGGAAGTAGGACAAACGGCTGGCGATGGCAAAGTCATCAAGTTTGCCAGGGCCTTCCCGAAGGAACAGGAAATCCTTGGAAACCAGGATTCCCATCAGGGCAACCCGTAAAGCCTGCTCAAAGGAATACTTTTCGGAAAGCCTTGCCTTAACAAGGTCCATATAAGGTTGGATTTCCTCGGATTTAATTTTGCGGCGAAAAGCCCTGGTGGCAAAATCTCTGAGAACCTTTTCAGCATCGGCAAGAACATTCATGGAATAAACCTCGGTTCTCTTGCTTGCATTTGCGGTGGGATCAGGCTTTGAAGGAAGTGTCCCGAAAATCATCCGGTGGCTTTCTGGCGGCCAGGAATCGTACAGGGGACCTTCCACTTCAATCCAGTGCACCGCAAGACCCGGGCCTTCGAACTGGTCAGCACCAACCTTGTGCACCGCTTGTGAGTTGGCAAGGCCATACGGCAGAATTCTTATGGTTCCCCGGGGTTCAAGTTCCTGGACTATGTCAATCACCGTGAGTTGTCCGGATGGAGCGTCGTAATAGCTTACAAGCTGATTTTTTCCGTTCATCCACATGGTTCCGGCGTCCACCCTGAAGACAACGGGTTTTTCCTGGCTTTGAAAACCTGAAACCGCAATACGGAATCGGTATTTTCCACGGTCAGGTGGGTAAAATGAGGAAAGTGTGACCGCCTGCCATGGCGAAGAAGAAAAACAAACGACTGTGCCATCCTCCAGATGCCTGAAAACCTTTTCCGTGGTGCTGCGGACAGGGTGCATTTCCTTGAGAGTGTAGCGTTTCTTGGTAACGGGGGGTTGCGGGTAGTTTGCTATGGCAACTTTAAGGGCCTTGTCCGCACCTTCAAGATATTTGTCCATAAGGAATTGGGAGGTATGCTGGGCATCGGCTATGTTGTCAAACCCGTTGGCGGAATTATCCTGGGGCAGCATGTCACGGAGCTCCACTGGCACACCCAACAAGTCTCGCATGGTGTTTTCATATTCAAGGTTATTCAACCTCCTCATAACCACCCGGTTTGCCTTCCCGGGGTTTCTGGCAACAGCTTCCTGGGTTTTCCTGATCCACTGGGTAACAGCTTGCAGATCCTCCTCAGGTAAAGCTGGTTTGCCTTTGGGAGGCATTTCACGGGATTGGATCCTTTTTAGGACAAGGTTCCATAATTCTTCCTGCTGTTTTCCAAGTATTTCTGGGTTGATTTTGCCCAGATCCAGTTTTCCTTTAACAGGCCCCACCGTTGAATCGTGGCATGGAAAACAGTGAGTTTTTAAAACAGGTAGTGCCCTGGCTTGATACTCTTCTGGATAATTGTCCGCTGCCTTCAGGTGTGGAGAGATATTGATAAAAGAAAGGATGAACAAAATAGTCTGAAAAAAAATGGTAAGGCAGGAATTTGGATGGTATTCAGCAATGTGTGGTTTCCCAACAAACATCAACTTTACTCCAAGTTTTGGGATTTGACTTTGCCAAAACCGATTAAGCATTGAGTCTAAATGATTTTTAATGCAATGAAACAAATCTTTGCCCGGCTTTCTTAAAATCCTGTCGCAAAGGCGAATATCTTCCTATTTTTTCATACTCTTTGGCTTTCACTAAGCTGTGAATGAAAGTACGATAAGTGCGTTGAAATAATCGTGAAATGAAAGGAATGTGGCCATGTCCCGGGTATTAAACCGCCGTACATTCTTACGTGGCACGGGAGTTTGTCTTGGTCTGCCCCTGCTTGATGCGATGAAACCGGCATTTTCGGCTGAAAAAACCTCCCCCATTCCCCGCCGCATGGTGGCGATAGAAACCAACATGGGTATCCTTCCACAGTATTTTTTTCCCGAAAAACCGGGCCGTGGCTATAAACTTTCCCCGTACTTGGAACGGCTTTCACAGTTTCGGGAGCAGTTCACCGTCTTTTCCGGTACAAGTCACCCTGGCGTCACCGGGGCGCATGCGGCAGAGAAATGTTTCCTGACCGGTACCCCGCACCCGGAACGGGGTGGTTTTCGCAATGGTATTTCGCTGGATCAATTTGCCGCTGAACAACTGGGCAACCGCACCCGGTACCCGTCGCTGGTGTTGGCGATGACCAATGAAAATCAAACGCTAAGCTACACCCGCAGCGGAGCGCCGATCTCCGCTGAACGCAGTCCGAAAAAAGTCTTTCAAAAGCTGTTTGTGCAAGGCAACCCGGACGTGGTGGCGGCAAATGTTGAGGCTATCCGTCAGGGACGAAGCATGCTGGATTTTGTGGGTGAACAATCACGGCAACTGAATCGAACCCTGTCGAAAGCTGACCAGCGCCGGATGGAGGAGTATTTGACGGCTGTCCGCGACCTTGAGCAACGCCTGGAAAGTGCCGAGTCGTGGGAGCACAAACCCAAGCCAAAGGTTTCAGCCAATCCACCCGAGGATATTGAGGATCCCAAGGAGTTCGTGCGCCGCACCAGACTGATGTTTGATGTGATCAAGCTGGCCTTGGAAACCGATTCGACAAGGTTCATTTCGCTTTTTGTTGACACGGTGGTGATTCATAACATCACCCATCACGGGAACCGGCCTGAAGTCCTGGATGAATTGCGCGGCCATGAGGAGCGGCAGTTCGATGCCTTGGGTGAATTCCTGAAGGTGCTTTCCGGAACCAGGGAAGAGGGGCAAACCCTGCTCGACCGGACCATGGTTCTCTACGGCACATGCATGGGAAGCGCCAATTCGCACTCAAATGTGAACCTTCCTGTGTTGCTTGCCGGTGGAGGCTTCAAGCATGGCCAGCATCTCGCCTATGACACCACCAACAACTACCCGCTGACGAATCTATTTGTCTCGATGCTGCAGCGACTTGGGATCGAGGCCGATTCATTCTCGACGGGGAAGGGAACGATGCGCGGACTGGAGATGGTGTAGCAATGCTCCCAGATTTATTCCGGTTGCGAAAAATGCTTTGGTTGCTGTTGTTTGGATTGACCTCCCAGGCACCTGCCGCTGAATACCCCAAGTTTTTTGAGACTCACTGCCTTGAGTGTCATGACGGTTCCATCAAAAAGGGGAATCTCGACCTAAGCGCCATAAAGTTAGATCTGAACCATTCCGGGAACTTTGAACGCTGGGTCAGGATTTATGATCGAATCGAATCGGGGGAGATGCCACCGCAAAAGAAATCGCGCCCACCCCAGGCGGAATTGCAAAAGGTACTAGACTCGCTTCGGGCAGAACTTGTCGCTGCGGAACGGACAAGGCTGGCGGGAGAAGTAAGGACAGGTGTGCGACGACTCACACGTGCCGAGTATGAGAATACCATTCGCGACCTTTTCGACATGCCCGGTATTGCCCTGCAAGGGTTGTTACCTGCCGATGGCTCGGCACATGGCTTTGACAAGAATGCAGATGCACTCGACATATCCCATGTCAATTTGGCCAAATATATCGAGGCGGCCGACCATGCCCTCGACTACGCCATCGCCACAAGGCCCACACCACCCAAGGTCACCAAGCGACGCATTTCGTTGGCCAATCGGGGTGGATTTGTAGCCCATGTCATCATGAACGGGGACGGCGTGCTCCTGAAAAACAAACAACCCGATCCCGATTTTCCTCCGGCAGGCGACTATGCTCATATCGATCAGGGGGCACATGAGCGCATCGGATCTTTCAGCACGGGAAGTACCGTGGGCCTCTTTCGGCATGAAGATGAATCCCTCAGCCCTTATTTTATGGAGCATGTGACCATTTACCCGGCCCGCTACCGTGTTCGCACTTCGCTGTGGAGCTTTCATTGGGATAAGGGGAAGGTTCTTCCTTCCCGCGGTACCGAGGCAGCGCGACTGTCCGTCGTGCAACTCACCGGGGATGGCCGCGGCGGCCAGCATCCAAGTTATGTCCTTGGTTACTTCGATGCACCATCCATGGACGCCAAAGAACATGAACTTACCGTCTGGCTGAATCATAACGAGATCATCGGATTCAACACGGCATCGCTAGCCCCGGTGGCCAATTACTCCCGAAAGGGCAGGGCCATGGCTTTTACGGGACCTGGCATCGCGGTGGATTGGCTGGATGTGGAGGGGCCCCTGTTTGATCAATGGCCACCACTTTCCCACCGGCAGTTGTTTGGAGACTTGCCTCTGGTGGAATTTAAACAGGCTGACCGCAAGGGAATCCGTCCTCCCGAGCGAAAGACGGTGCGTCAGATTGGAGCGGGCTTGAATCGTCCGGACCCGCTTCAGGGGATTTGGACGGTGGAAAGCGCCGAGCCCATGGGGGACGCGAATCGCCTGTTGGCTGCATTTCTGCCTAAAGCTTTTCGCCGTCCGGTCAGTGAAATGGTTCGCAAGCAATATCTGGTGAAAGTGAGCGAGCGTTTACAGGCTGGAGATTGCTTTGAAAACGCCATGCGTTGGGCCTATCGCGCTGCCCTGTGCTCTCCTGACTTTTTGTACCATGTGGAACCGACCGTCAAACTTGACGACCACGCCCTAGCCTGTCGATTGTCGTATTTTTTGTGGAACTCACTTCCGGATGAACTACTGCGGCAGCTTGCCGACTCAGGCAAATTGCAGCAACCGGCGGTTTTGAAGCAACAGGTTGAGCGAATGCTGTCAAGTTCAAAGTCGCAACGTTTTGTTGATGATTTTTTGGGTCAATGGCTTAAACTTCGCTCGATTGCGGCCAATGATGCGGATCGCAAACTTTACCCTGAGTTCAATCCCTACCTGCAAGACTCGATGGTTGCTGAGACCCGTGGTTATTTTCGGGAGTTGATCGAAAGGAATCTGGACAGCCGCCATCTGATCCGAAGTGACTTTGTCATGATCAATCAGAAACTTGCAACACACTATGGCATTCCAGGGGTGGTTGGTTCTCAGATTCGTCGTGTTGCCCTGCCAGAAGGGTGCCCGCGTGGGGGATTTCTTACGCAGGCGTCGATTCTCAAGATCACGGCAAACGGCACGACCACATCTCCCGTGCCACGAGGGGCATTTGTCCTGGCACGACTGCTAGGCCGCGAGCCCGATCCTCCTCCTCCAAATATCCCGGCAGTGGAGCCGGATGTGCGTGGGGCCACTACTATCCGGGAACAACTTTCTAAACACCGTTCCGAAGCATCCTGTGCATCCTGCCATGCCAAATTAGATCCCCCTGGGTTTGCCCTAGAATCGTTTGACGTGATTGGCGGATATCGTGATCGATACCGCTCCATCGGAGATGGCGACCCTGCTCCCCGGGGACTGATCGATCCATTCATCCGTATTAGTTTCAAATTGGGATCCAAAGTGGATTCCTCAGGTGAATTGGCAGATGGACGCAAATTCCGGGATGTGCGCGAGTTTCAACAGTTGATAGCAGACAACCCGCGTCCGCTTCTGGAAAACCTTGGCAGGCAGTTCGTGATTTACTCGACTGGCAGGAACGTCAATTTTGGGGATCGCACGGAATTAGATACCCTTGTCACACGTACTGAAAATGCTGGTGGTGGAATTCGAACGCTGTTACATGAGATTGTTCAGAGCGTTTTGTTTCGAACCCGATAATATCCGGCAAGTTGGGTGGCTTTATGACCTTGAATAGAAATAAGAATCGATTTCTGAAAAAGTTCGTTCCAATCATGGTCACCGGATTGCTGGGACTGGGGGCTGTGGTCTTTTGCCCTGGTCTCGTGGTTGCGAACGAGCAAATGGCTACTTTTCGTCTACTTGGCCTGTTTCAGCCTGATCGATCCGAGGATTTTCGCGAAATTATTTCCAGCAAAATTCCTGATCTGGTGGTTATTAAGATTGATTATGACCAAGGAATCGTTGAGCTTAAATTTGATCCGGACAGTTTGTTAAACAAGGCCAAACCTGCGCAATATCTTGAGCGGCTTGAAAACCTCCTCAGGCAGGCTTCTAATGGTACTTTCAGCCTGCTTCCCTTGTCAAAAACGAATCCAGCGAAACTGGAAAAAATCGAGATAAGAATTGCGGGCTTGGATTGCAAGGCATGTGGCTTTGCTGCCTACGAGGCAGTTGCGAAATTGGACGGGGTAGAGAGAGCGACGGTTAGTTTCAAGGAAGGGCGGCTTCTAGCATGGGTTGATCCCATGAAGATAAATCGCGCCATGCTGGTGGATGCACTTCAGAAAAAGCGTGTGGATGTTCTGAAACCTTGATTTTCATCACATACTTTGCATGAACAGTAGTGATATTTCAGGCATCGGTCCCGCTTGAAATTTTAGCTTACTGCAAAAAGAAGCTTATCCCAGACATTAGGATGACCGGGAAGCGGTAGAATTAACTCCACCAGTACCACTGACATGCAGCTAGGGATTTACATATTCAAGGTGCCAGAGTACCCGCCAAACGAGTCTGTCTCGACCCCAAGCCTTTGCAAGACAGTGACAAACATTTTGGAAAGTGGAAGCTCCTCCACCTCAACCTTGCTCTGCCATCCGGCATCGGTATCGATTCCCGCGCCAGCCTGGTTGTCTTCATTACCCTTGCCGAACTTGAGGAAACGGCCGTTCTTGAAACCAAGGTTTTTGCCACCCGCGGAAATGATGGGGTAGTTGCGTGATAGGTGGAAACTGCTGGAGGCGGAACCATGCATGGCAAAGGTGTTGTCCAGCATATTGCCCTTTCCGGCAGGCTCGGGAGTATCTTTCAACCGCTGCACGAAGCGCCCGAATTCCTCCGCCTGGTAGCGATTGTAGGTGCCAAGGTTTTTCCAGCCCCCAGGCTTCTTGACTTCATGGGTCAGTCCGTGGGCTGCACCAAGCCCCACGGCCTTGGAAAGCAAATCATGCGGGCCTTCGCCATTTTCCCTGCCCAACTGGAAAGTCGCCACCCGGGTTGAATCACTCAGGAAGGCAAGATAAATCAGTTCATACATCGTCTGGAAGTAAAGCCTGGCTTCCTTGGGTTCGGCATCCAGGTGCAGGTTACGGGTGTCCACCTTGGGAATGGGCTTGTCAATCCACATCTGGGCCCTGGCAAGCTTTACCTCGGTATCGCGGACCGCGTAAAGGTATTGGTTCAGGGTTTCCTGATCCCGCTTGGAAAGCTGGCGTTCCAGAGAACGGGTGTTTTCAATTAAAAGGTCAAGCGCACTTTTGCTTCGGGCGAGCCTTGCGGCGGCATCCTTTCCACTTGTCACAAACAGCATGTCAAAAATCTGCTTTGGCTTATTCATCGCGGGGATCGGCCGGCCTTCATGATTGAAGGACTGAGTCTGTGCACCCCGGGGACCTCCAATGCCACCATTGGTGGACATCACCAGGGAGGCATGTCGGGTGAGTGATCCCACTTTTTCCGCGTAAACCTGATCCACGGAAATCGAATTCTGGTAAGGACCATGCCCGGGAATCACAGCACCTGTCAGATATTGGTCGGCATTGGAATGACCATGAACCCTTCTTGCGGCGGGATGGGAAAGGCCCGAATAAATCGTAATTTCGCTGCGTAACGGCTCCAGAACATCAAGAACCTTCGTAAGTTCAAAATCCTTTTCTCCCCCCCTGGGAAACCAGCACCAATCTTTCCAGGCAGGGTCTGATTTCAGTGGTAACCCAACGCCATCGGGGTGATAAATGCTGACAAATCTCTTGGGTGTTTCATCCGTAGTTGGTTTTCCTGTCGCAAAGGTTTCAAGCCAGGGCAAAGCTAGTGCTATGCCGGTACCCTGAAGAAAGGTCCTTCGACTCACCACTGATTTTTGATTCATCTCTGGTTCTCCGTGGCTACCTGGAGTTGAAAATTGGGCTATTGATTACGATGGCTATAAGGTCACCCAGCTTGTCATCATGTTGCCTGAACTGGGCAGTCAGCTTGTCTAGGTCGGTGGTGTCTCCAAAAGAGAGCGGCCTGCCCAGTGCATATGCCGTCAATTTGTGCACCATTGCCCTTGCAAATTGATCCTGTCTTTCCAGCAAAAGATATCTCTTCAGCCCGTCGACCCCGGACAGTGTTTGCCCATTGGACAGGTCGGATGTTGCATCCACCGGCTTGTTCTTGATGCTCGTGCGAAAAGAACCCAACGCGTCATAATTTTCAAAGGCGATTCCCCAAGGATCGATCCTGGCATGGCACGAGATGCAAGCCGCCTTGTTGCGATGGTCCGCGATTCGCTCCTTCAAGGTCATCTTCAGGATTTCAGGATTGGTGAGATCGACTTCCGGGACATTGGGTGGAGGCGGTGGAGGTGAATCATGGAGGATGCGTTTCAGCATCCAGATGCCACGCTTGAGCGGATGGGAATCTGTACCGTCGGAATTCATGGCAAGAATCGCGGCATTCGTAAGAATGCCTCCGCGGTTGGTCTGGGGTGTGATGGCCACCTTGCGAAAATGGGGTCCATAAACCTTTGGAATTCCATAATGTGCGGCGAGTTTTTCATTCACAACCGCGTAATCAGAATGAATGAAATCCAAGATGCTTCGGTTTTGGTGGAGTACCTCCTCAAAGAATGCGATGGGTTCTTCCTGCATCGCTTCCCGCAATGGACCGGCGGGAATATGGGTCACACTGTTCAGGCCATCAAGTCCCAACCATTGCTCCACAAAGTTCCGGGTGAATCTTCTCGCACGTGGGTCGGCAAGCATTCTCTTGATTTGCCCCGAGAGGATTTCCGGTTTTCTTAGTTTCCCCTGTTGGGCAAGATTTAAAAGTTCCTCATCCGGAATGCTGGACCACAAGAAAACCGAAAGCCGGCTTGCCAGTTCGAATTCATTGATCGTTGGGGAGGGTTTGCTTGTCTTGGATTCAGAATTCGCAAGAGGAATTTTTTGCGTCAAATACAGGAATTCCGGAGAGGCCAGCGCCGTTGCGAGCACTTCCACCATGGATTCCTCAAAGGTGGAGAATTCCGGTCGGTATTTGGCAAACAAGACTAGAAACTTCTCGACTTCTTGCGAGTTTACGGGTCTCCGCCAGACTTTCCTGAGGAATCGGTCCAGAACTTCGCGGGCGTAGGTTTTCTCATTTTCCCTGTTCGGGCTTTCAAAAAAAATGTTCGTGTGGGTTTTTGGTGGCCATTGCTCATAGAAAGGAGCGGTAATCTCGATATGGTCAATCTGAACTTTAAGACGGTCATCGCCTTTAAATGCATTCGAGATGTTTTGGATATGAAGGAATTCATCCCTTCTGGGGAATGTTGTCGTAAGCTTGCGGAAGGGATTGCGCTGGATATCCGCCAGGGGAATATCAAAGTGAATGAACTGGGGGTTCTCGGCAGATGCGGTCACTGGAATATCTCGCTCGCTAATCACCCTGGAAAAATTGGCATTATTGCTAGTGTGTGCGCTTAGCATCAGTCGCAGGCTCGCGTATTCTTCCGGGTGCAAGGACGAGCGACTTGCCCGAATCCGAACGCGCATGATACCCTCATCGGGAAGGAACCGATCAAGATCCAGTTTCAGCTCACTGGATGCTGGAAGAAGCAGGGTTACCGGTGAAACAGATGGTGTTGAACCAAAAACCGCACCCGCCTTGGGCGCAAACTTCACAGGGGGGAAGGGAATGCTCTCGCCGGTGCTTTGATCCAGGATCTGCAACTGGTTTTTCGGGGTTCTCTTTTTTTTCTCGGCATCCTTGGCATTATTGTTTGCCAGGATCTTTTTCATCTCTTCCTGCATCGAGATGATATAAGTAACGGCATCAGGCTGGCGCTCACCGATAACCGTGGCCCTTTGGAGAGCCTTCAGGGCAATTTCCCGGTAGGTTTCAAACTGCATGGCGGAAATCTGCAGCAGTTCCGAACTGTTCTTGAAGCCATCTTCGGTTGCGCTTTCGGGGGGTAGTTTGTTGGCAAGGGAATAGGGCAAACCAAGCAGGTCCTGAAGCGCGTAATCATACTCATATTTGGTAAGCCTGCGAAAAGATGTATGCTCCTTGCTGTTTCGGCGAACAATGGAAGCTTTGTTCAGTTCTTCACCAAGCCAGTCTACCATGGTGGCACGGTCCGTGTTGGCAAGCGCGAAAGCTGGTTCGCCTTCGGGCGGCATTTCGGATTTTATAAGTGCGTTATAAATTTCCCGCCAGCGTCCAAAATCGGGGCCATTCACCAGATCGGGATTCAATTGATCCATGCGCAACCTGCCCTCGGATTTTTTCGGCCCGTGACAATTCAAGCAGGATTTGTTCAGCAGCGGCATCACCGATTTTTGAAAGAATGCCAGATTGGCCTTGGGCAAGGCTTCAGAGGTTTTATCGGAATCTTTGGTTTCTTTCAGGAATCTGGATTTTTGTCGCCCTTGCTCCCTGGCGGAGTCCAAAGAAACCGGTTTTGATGGTCCTTCAACCGCAAGAACTGTGCCAGCGCTTAGAAGGAAAACCAGAATAGTGGACTTTAAAGTATCCATAGGCAGGCTATATCTCGCAGCCAGCTTCCATAACAATCCAATCGCATTGGCGAGCGTACAGAATATTATCGGTAAAGCTTAGGTAGGACTATGTAAGGTTATTCCCAAATTCCAGCTTAGTAAAGGTTAATTTGGAATGGCAGTGGTCTCAATGGCACAAGAAACCTGCGAAAATTATTTAAATTTTGCAAAGGATCCGAGTATTATTGTTTATCAAGGCTCAAGCCCTGTTTTTTGAAGATGGTGGTCTTGAATTTTTGTTAAAGTGCTTAACCCTTGTTAGCCAAGGTTTTCCTAGTTATCAAAAATAATAAACCTTACAGCCTTTTAATCCCTGTTGCGTCAAGGCATTTCAATTGTAATGATAAAGATCCTCAATACATGATACCCTACCTGAGCATTTTCATTAAAACTTTGAAGGAATAATTGACGACTTTAGGATTTAAGCATGAAAAATCTGCTTCTTTTGCATGCCTTCCTTCTTTTCCTAAACCCACTCATCCTTCGTGGTGCTGAACCGGTCACTAATTCGGTGGGTATGAAACTTATTTCCATTGATCCCGGAACCTTCATCATGGGACAGGATGGTCCGCCCTTGGAGGATTATCTTCGCAAGAAGCGTTTTGGAGAGTTGTGGAAAGCAAAGAATCAGATAGACTTTGATGAAAAGCCGGCCCATAAGGTTACTATCACCAAGCCATTTTTCATGGGTGCCACTGAGGTAACCGTTGGCCAGTATCGCCATTTTGATCCGGATTATAAAAAAAATCATCCAAAAATGAAACCTGCAGACGATGACGCCGCTGCGGGAATTACTTGGGAAAAAGCCGTTGAGTTTTGCAAATGGCTTTCCAAGAAAGAGGGGAAAAATTACCGCCTTCCGACCGAGGCGGAATGGGAATACGCGTGTCGAGCGGGAACCACCACTCTTTTCAACACAGGAAATGATTTACCCTATGGCCACCAGAAGTGGTTTGGAAATGAAAACTACAGGGGTGTTTATTTTCCACAAGGGCCCATGCCGGAAGAATATGACTGGCGAAATGCTGAAAGGTCCTCATCCAAGGATCTCAAACAAGGGCAGGTGATTGGCTTAATTCATCCACCGCAAGAACTTGTTTCCAATGGAACGGGGGCATTACGTGTTGGCAAAAAGACCCCCAACCGATGGGGCCTTCACGACATGCATGGAAATCTTGGAGAATGGTGCCAGGATTGGTATGGTCCCTACGAGGCTGGTGACCAGGTGGACCCATTGGGAAGGGCGGATGGGGATTACAGGGTTTTCCGGGGCGGATTTCATTCCTCGATGATACGCTTTCTGCGCTCTGCGAACCGTGGTTCATGGGTACAAAATTCCCCAAGTGAAAGGATCGGTTTCCGGGTGGTTCAGGCAGAACCACTTGTTGGAAAGTTTCTTCCCGTACCGACTCCACCCATGGTTATGCATCATGTTTCCCAGAATATTCCAGTAATCAACAAACAGCCAAATTCCCCGTATTTCGAAGGCCCAAGGCCATTTGTTCGGATAGCGGAAGGTGCCGTGGGCCCGGTTTTTATCAGCCAGAATCACAGTCCATCCATCACCGAGTGTCCTAATGGGGATTTGCTCGCGGTTTGGTTTTCCACCCTTGGTGAAACAGACCTAACCACTTCTAATGCAGCGGCGAGGCTGCGATTTGGTTCATCTGGGTGGGAGCCAGCCTCCGCGTTTTGGGATGCCCAAGATGTTAATGATCATGCGCCAAAAATCTGGTGGGATGGCGACAAGACAATCTACCACATGATTGAAGCCCGCCAGCATGGTGATAACCTTGTCCGCCGTTCCAAAGACAATGGCGCAACCTGGTCCAAAGCCGAGGTTCTTCGCACTCACGGTGAACCGGCCAATAACCCGATACGTTTGAAAAATGGAATCATAGCGATGCCGTATGATAATTCCTCCATTGTTGTGAGCCGTGACAACGGAAAGACATGGGAATCCCGTGGCAGGGATCTGCGAGGCAGTGACGATGTAAGCCCTGGAAAAAGCGGACCCTTCATCGCGGGAATCCATGCGCCGATCGTGGAGTTATCGGATGGAAGGTTGATGGCTTTTGGGAGGCTATCCCCTGAAGATTCCGCTCAAAAAAAATTCCAACTGCGAATGCCGGTGAGTTTTTCCCGGGATCTGGGAGATACTTGGGAATGGCAAGCGAGTGAATTTCCAGTTGTAAGTAACACCCAGAAACCTGTCCTTTTACGCCTGAAAGAAGGTCCGATACTTCTATGCTCGTTTACCGACCAGGCCCGCACACCTTTCAAAGAGCGCGAAGGTCTTGTTTTTAAGTCAAAAAATGGGGAATACAAAGGCACCGGCCTATACGCGGCACTCAGTTATGATGAAGGTAAAACATGGCCGGATCGTCGCCTTATTGCTCCTGATGGAAAAACAAACACGGATATCAATGGTTATTTGGCAATCACTCAGACCCGCGATGGACGTATTCAGCTTGTCACAAGCCAGAATCACTATGTCTTTAATCTTGCCTGGATACAGGATGTTCCATCGGGGCCCAGGAAGTAAAACTTTCCCTGACTAAATTTAATGGTATGATCTGCCAGTAAATTCTTAATGCTGAGGATAAATTATGAATCTTAAAGCGATGCTTTTCATCACCATGTTGCTGCCATTGGTTTCTTTTCGGGCGATGGCCGCTGACCAGTCGGAATGGCCACAGTTTCGCGGGCCTAACGCGGATGGCCATGTGAAGGGAAAAGCCTCACCACTGGAATGGTCTGATTCCAAGAATGTGATTTGGAAAACCCTAATTCCAGGTTTGGGCTGGTCTTCCCCTGCATTGGCACAAGGCAAAGTGTTTCTCACCACTGCTGTTCCGAAGGATGGTGGATTGTCCCTTCGGGCGCTGGCCATCGATGCAAACAGCGGAAAAATCGTCTGGGATACTCAGGTAAGGGCTGTCGAGAAGGCTCCCAAGATCCATTCCAAGAACAGCCATGCCAGCCCAACTCCGATCATCCGTGATGGATCGGTTTTCGTGCATTTTGGCGCGCTTGGTATGGCAAAGCTGTCTGCCGCCGATGGTGCCATCCAATGGACCAATTTTGATATAGATTACCCCCCGGTGCATGGCAGTGGGGGTTCTCCGGTATTGCATGATGGCAAACTGGTGATTGTTTGCGATGGAAGCACCAACCCGTTTGTTGCGGCGATCGATGCCAAGACGGGAAAGCTTGCCTGGAAACAACCCAGATCCATCGTGGGTAAAATCAACCATTCGTTCGTGACTCCCACAGTGGTTGTGGTGGATGGCAAAGCCCAGGTGATGGCGCCAGGCCCGGATCACTTCGCAGCGTATGATCTTGAGACAGGCACCGAGGTTTGGCGCGTCAAGGCACCGGGTTGGTCGGTAGTTCCGCAGCCAGCCATTGGTCATGGCCTGGTCATATACAATCACGACTATGACAACCCCGAATTGCTTGCCGTGAAACTTGGTGGCAGGGGAGATGTGACAGAAACCAACATTGTGTGGCGGCTAAAGCAAGGTGCGCCAAGTTCACCCTCCCCGCTGCTGGTGGGCGAGGAGCTTTATTTTGTTTCCGACAAGGGGATTGCCTCTTGCGTGAACGCCAAGACGGGTGAACGGTATTGGATGGAAAGATTAAGTAGTGACAGCAATTATTCCGCCTCGCCAATATTTGTGAATGGCAGGGTGCTGTTTTTGGCGGAAAATGGCCTGGCGACCTGGGTGGAACTTGGCAAGAAATTCAAAGTCCTTGGCAAGAACAGCGTGCCGGGTAGAACCCTTGCAACCCCTGCATTTTCAGAAGGCGCCATGTATCTGCGTACGGACGAGCATCTGTATAAGTTTTCCAATCAATAAGCTGGTGGCATTGAAACAAAGGCATCGAAGAGGTGCAGTTATGAAACCCAACTTCGCGATCTATGTGGCCTTGATGCTTTACGCATTCGGATCTATTCACGCGGCAGAACCTATACGGGTTCTAATCTGGGACGAACAGCAGCCTCAGCAAAAGCAGGCTTATGGGGACAAATTCCTTGGCGAGACGATTGCCGATCATTTGAAAAAACATCCCGGCATTTTGGTGAGGTTGGCAAAATTCGATGATCCGGACCAGGGTTTGAGTGATTCCTCATTGGAATCCACCGATGTACTGGTTATTTGGTCCCATCGAAAAAACAGGGAGCAGGATGACAAACGGGCTGAGGCCGTTGTCAGAAGGGTGATGGATGGAAAGCTATCTTTGGTTGCGCTGCATTCCGCGCACTGGGCCAAACCATTCGTGCGGTTAATGCAGGAACGCGCAAAATCAGACGCGATTCGAGAGTTACCCGAGGCCGATCGCAGCATTGCCAAATGGGAATATGTCAATGAGGCTCCCTACTACAAGGGTGTCAAAGCGGACGACCGTCTCACCCCATGGGTCCGGAAATTGGAAGGCAACCTCTGGCGGCTGACTTTGCCCCAATGCGTTTTTCCAGCATGGCGTGCAGATGGTAAACCCTCGCATGTTCTCACTCTCAAACCGATGCACCCTATTGCCGCTGGACTTCCTGAAAAGTGGGACATTCCCCAGACTGAGATGTATGGAGGGCCATTTCATGTTCCGATGCCGGACGAGGTTATTTTCAGGGAGGAATGGGACAAGGGTGAGCGCTTTAACAGTGGTTGTGTCTGGAATGTTGGTAAGGGAAGGGTTTTCTATTTCCGGCCCGGGCACGAAACTTACCCGATCTACAAACAGGATGAACCTCTTCGCGTTGTCGAGAATGCCGTGCGCTGGCTTCCCAAGGAAGCTACGCGGTAACTTTCTAAAGTTTCTCATAGCCTTGATTGATGATTCAGGAAAACTTCATGAATTCGATGGATCATAGCGGCCAAATCGTGGTCGTCACCGGCGGCACAAGAGGCATTGGTGAAGGGGTCTCGCGTCGGCTGGCCTCCGCGGGTTACAAGGTCAAGGCGACTGGCGCTACCCTGGAAGAACTCAACCATTTCAAGGGCCAGGAAAATATTGAGACATTCCTACTCGATGTTACGGATCCATCTTCCGTGGATCGGCTTTTTGAGAATTTGGATACCATCTTCGGGCTCATCAACTGTGCTGGCATCCTGCAGCGGAACAATGCCGAGTTTGAAATAGAAAATTTTCAGCGCACCATCGATGTTAACCTTGTCGGAACCATGCGGATGTGTCTGGCCTCGAAAGCCGCGCTGATCCGTGGAAAGGGTTCGATTATCAACACCGCTTCGATGCTTTCGTTTTTTGGTTCGGCATTTGTGCCGGCCTATTCCGCATCCAAGGGTGGGGTAGCCCAACTCACCAAAAGCCTTGCGGCGGCATGGGCAAAAGATGGTATTAGGGTTAACGCGGTGGCACCCGGCTGGATCGAAACCGAAATGACCCGACCTCTTGTAAGCGACAAACTTCGCTCGGAAAGTATTCTTGATCGCACTCCCCTGGGAAGATGGGGCCAACCGGAGGATGTTGCTGGTGTGGTAGAGTTCCTACTCTCACCTGAAGCCCGTTTCATAACTGGCGCAGTCATTCCTGTCGATGGCGGTTACCTGACGGTTTGAAAGAGCCATGCATGGAGACGAATATGGACGAATCTTCAAAGTGGATTCCCTACCGCCACAAACAGCCAGCGGAATCACCTCTGGAGCTGATTGTTCCAGACATCATGCCCGCGGATGAAAGAATCTGGGTTCCCGTTGAGCCAAACGTTTGGTTTCGACCTTTGCTGATGTGTGTAACTCGGGGTTATTGGTGTAACCTTCTAAGGGTTCGTCGATCCGGGGTTTTATCCCGCCATCGCCACCCCCTTCCGGTCCATGGTTTGGTCTTAAAGGGTGAATGGCGTTATCTGGAGCATGACTGGATTGCCCGTGAGGGAAGTTATGTTTATGAGACACCGGGTGAAACCCATACTCTCGTTGTGGATTCCCATGTGGAGGAAATGATCACCTTTTTCCAGGTTAACGGGGCGATGATTTACGTGGACCCTGATGGCAACACAACTGGTTTTGACGACGTTTTTACGAGAATTGCCAAATGCAGGGCGCATTACTCCGCCGTGGGACTGGGTGAAAAATACATCGATACATTTATTCGCTGATCCCAGACATGCTCTGGTCAAATTTGGCTCATTTCCCCAGTGAATATCAAAACCAGCTTTTGTTTTGAGGGAGAATATGTCAGAATTATTACTCTAACGAGAATAAAAAAGATGCGTACCATCATGTTCCTTGTATACACGTTGTTTGTGGCTTTGAGTTCCCCCTTCGCCATTCTTGAGGCAGATGAAACAAAAAATTCACTTGCTGTTCCGCTATCGTTCCTGACGAAACATTGTGCCGATTGCCATAATAAGGATTTATCCGAGGGTGGTTTTCAACTGGATCGACTAAGTTCCGATCTAAAGGATGCCAAAAATCAAAAGTATTGGGGCAGGGTGCTGGCGCGGGTTCAAAGTGGTGAAATGCCTCCTCGTACTCACTCCGATCGGCCAAAGGATGCCGAGGTATTTTCCGCACTGGCCGGATTGAAGGTTGCGTTTCACCAAAATGCCGCAACCCGGCACGGGGAAACCGGGCGTGGCAGGGTACGAAGGCTCAACAGGCTTGAATACGAGAACACCATACACGATCTTCTTGGCATCGACACGCCTCTTAGGGACCTTCTACCAGAGGATGATCTTCGCGATGGTTTCACGAACCAGTCTGCCGCGTTAAGCATCTCCCCCGTGCATATCCAGCAGTACATGGCCGCCGCCGATCGTGCGCTTGCCGCCGCCACGGTCCGTCAGGCCAAACCGGAAACCAGGACCCACCGCTTTTCCTACACAAGCGACCTCGAGAAATCGTTCCATGGCCATCCTCACAACAAGTTGCAGTGCAACCTACGGGGAGAGGATCTGCATTTTTTTCTGGATACCCATATCGAGGTTCCAGCCTACCTGCGTCAGTTCGAATCGCTTACCATGGAAAATCCGGGTAAATACCGAGTTCGAATCACGACCGAGGCAAGGGATACCTCCAACGGCGAAGACCTTATCTTCAGTGTGTGGCTTGCCGCGGGTGGCAAAAGACGGGAATTGCTCGGCCATTTCGATGCGCTACATCGCAAGGAAACCGTGGTTGAGATCACCCGGCCATTCCAAAGCGGTGAAACTCTCATCGTGGCGCCTTACCGCATGGCCAAGGTACGCATTGACTCTGGCTACAGTGTTTACCTTCCGGACAAACAGGAAAAAATTCCCAAGGGTTGGCATTTCATCAACAATCCCAATCCGCCCATTCCAACGGTCGGACCTGCAATCGTTGTAAAGCCCCTGGAAATCACAGGACCACTCGTGGAAACCTGGCCACCACCCGGGCACAGCCTTCTATATGGGGATAAAACTCAGATGGTTCCCGCCGCCGAGGTGGCAAAAAGCTCGCGGGTGCCTGAATCCATCCTGCGACCTGTTCGAGGTTATCGTCCATTAAAAGATCCTGTCACCATACGCCTATCAAATGAACAGTTGGATTCTTCCATTCGAGAGTCCCTGAGCCGATTCATCAGCCTTGCGTTCCGTCGCCCGGCGACGGGTGGCGAGGTGGATTTATATCAGGCGATGGTGCGTGACCGCCTTTCCAAGGGAGAATGCCTCGAGGTGGCTTTCAATGCAGCGCACCGTGCCATTCTCTGTTCCCCGGATTTTCTCTTTCTCGTGGAACATGGCCCCAACCTTAACAGCCATGAGCTTGCATCGCGGCTGTCTTATTTTCTTTGGCGCACCGCGCCGGATGCGGAACTTCGCAAGCTGGCCGACAGCGGCGAATTAACAAAACCCCAGATGCTGCGAAAAGAGTCATCCCGCCTCATCAAATCGCCACGGTTTGAGGTTTTTATCCGCGATTATCTTTCCCAGTGGTTAAACCTCCGTGAGATGGATGCCACCACGCCGGATCGCGATCTTTTCCCGGAATATTTCGAGGCGATCCATGATGGCCGGCAGGATATCCTTTTGCATGATTCCCTTGTTGGGGAAACCCGCGCCTATTTCCGGGATCTCCTCCAGAATGACCTTGGGGTGGCAACCATGGTTTCCGCCCGGCACATCTTCCTCAATCAGAGGTTGGCAGAACATTATGAACTCCCGATGGTGAAGGGTGCCGGTTTGCGCAAGGTCGAACTTCCCGCGGATAGTGTCCGGGGCGGCCTTCTCACTCAGGCGAGCATTTTGAAGGTTACCGCCAACGGTGCGAATACCTCACCCGTCCTCAGGGGTTCATGGTTGCTTGAGCGAATTGTGGGCACTCCGGCACCTCCCCCACCTCCGGATGCGGGTGGTATAGAACCGGATACCCGCGGTTCCACCACCATCCGCGAACAGTTGGCAAAGCACCAGGCTGTGAAATCATGCGCCGGCTGCCACCAGAAGATCGATCCTCCCGGATATGTGTTGGAATCCTTTGATCCCATCGGTCGTTTTCGGGATTACTACCGAACCACCGAGAAAGGCGAGAAACTGAACAACGCCAAGGTTTTCTACGGGGGAAATTATGGAGGCGCAAAATATCTCAAGGGACCGCCAGTGGATACCAAAAGCCAGCTTCCCGATGGGCAGGAAATCGCCGATATTCGGGCCTACAAGGCGGCTCTTGCCGCAAGGCCCGAACTTCTCGCTCGCTGCTTTGTCAAAAAGGTTGCTACCTTTGCCACCGGTGCGAGTGTGGAACTCGAGGATGAATTGGTTGTCGACAAAATCCTCGAAAAATCCAAATCGTCCGCCTATGGCCTTCAAACCATACTTCATGAGGTAATCCAGAGTGAACTTTTCACACGGAAATAACATAAAAACCATTGCCAACAGGCATAGAATCGCCGGGAGATAATATGAAGACCTTGCCAAGACGGCTCTTTTTGAAAAATGCCGGCATTGCCATCGCCCTCCCCATGCTGGATTCCATGGTTTCCACACCCATTCGCGGAGCGGTACCAGTGGAACCTCCGAAACGGATGGTGTGCATCGGCGTTCCTTTCGGGTTTGACCCAACCGCATTTGTCCCCGTTACCACGGGGAAGGACTATGTACTGCCCTCGCATCTCACCCATCTGGCCGGGTATCGAAACGATTTCACGGTGATCAGTGGTCTCAGCCATCCCAACACGGGTGGGGGCGGCCATAAGGCCGAGGCGGTGATGCTGACCGGGGCGCCCTATCCGGATTATTCCCATAACCTTAAGAACACGATTTCCGTGGACCAGGCCTTTGCCATGCGTTTTCGCGGTGAAACCCGCTATGAAAGCTTTGCGCTCACCACCCAGGGCCAGTCACTGTCGGTGACCGCCAACGGCGTGTCCATTCCTGCAATGGATCGTCCATCGGCGGTTTTCAAGAAGCTTTTCCTGGCTGCAACCCCAGCCGAGATGGATGCGGACCTTCGCCGGATCGATGAGGGTCGTAGCATGCTTGACTTTGTCAGCGATCGCGCCAAAAGCCTGAATCAAAACATCAGCAGCGCGGATCGCCAGAGGATTGAGGAATACTTTGAGTCCGTGCGGGATGTGGAAAGACAGCTCAAGATGACAAGGGAATGGGTGAACCGTCCCAAACCAAAAGCCATCGGTGCGGAACCCCGCGACATCAACGACAACCAGCAGCAGAAGGCGAAATTTCAGTTGATGATCGACATGATCCACCTCGCGCTGGTGACTGATTCCACACGCGCTGTCAGCCTGATGACCTTTGGAATGCACCACGATCTTTCCCACCATGGCAAGGAACCCAAAAAACTCGCCGCCTGCCGCCAGGTGGAGGTCGAACTCATTCAGGCATTCGGTGGATTGCTGCAAAAGCTGAAGTCCAGCAAAGAGGCTGGAAAAAGCCTGCTTGATTCCACCATGGTCCTGATGACCAGTAACCTCCGCGATGGCAACAGTCACTGGACTTACAACCTCCCCGCCATCCTTGCCGGGGGTGGTTTCCGCCATGGCCAGCATCTGTCTTTTAACAAACCCTATCTCGAGGAAGTCAGACAGGAACTCAATGCCGCGCCCGGTTCCAAGTTCAATCCGGAAAAAAAGATTCCCCTCATGGGACAGGACCAGCAGCCACTTTGTAACCTGTTTACCACCATGCTCAGAAAGGGCGGGGTGGAGGTTGAAAAATTCAGCAGTGCCTCAGGGGCGCTGGATGGATTGGCGTAAGGGTTAGCACCGGGGAGTTAACCCACCGGGGAACAAAATTACCGCTGCCCGGCGCACCATTTTTTCCAGATATTGGAATAGTGCTTTTCCATCTCGCGGACAAAACCCTGGGAATCCATGAGGGGTGATTTTTGGATCTCCTCGCGCAGGGTCTTGCGTAGGGTTTCAAGCCGGTTGGGTTTGGAAGCCAGTTCCACCGCCGCACGCACATAGTCCTCGCGGGTATGTCCGACCCATTCGGGATGGCCAAGCGTGTTAAGGATGCTAAGGCCACCGCGACCTACCGGGCGGTCGCCCGCCAGGGTAACCACGGGAACCCCCATCCACAGCGCGTCAAAGGTGGTGGTGCCCCCGGCGATAGGGAAGGGATCCAGGACGATTACCCTCGCCAAAGTCTCATAGCTGTCAAAAAATCCCTTGAGGAATTGCTTCCACCTGGCAAATTTATGCAGTTCATCAAAGAGAATTTTTCCAGGCAGCTCGGCAAGTTGCTGAAGATTGGTGATTTCAGCCACCCGGGATGGTCCCTTGAGAATCAGGTCGCGATCATTGGTGTTATCCCAGTTGAGGTAAAAATTTGCATGATTTCTGCATGCGGTTGTTTTTCCAACCTGTCGCGGACCACTGACAAAGAGCATCTGCCGATGTCTGGCCAAATGATCCTTGAAGACTGCATCATAAATTCGGGTGCGCTGGCTCATGAGACCATTTTCTATACTATCGTAAAATGGTCAGGTCTATTTTAAGATCTATCGGAAATTGGTCACAAAGAATCAATAACCTTTGTGAATCGCCCGAGTTTTTGGCTTTTGTGACTTTACCAGTTTGGAATTCATTTCAGTTGACATCTGCACATAAGCTTCCAGACATTTAACTACCCAATCCGGTCTGGCAAAAAAACCATAGTGGTTTTCAAAGGTAACAATATCCATTGGTTTGCGAGAATCATTCAATTTGACGCAAACTTTAAAAAGACTCATTAAATAAAGATTAATTTTACAGGTGGCTCGGAGCCAATGCTAAAATCTCTGAACTTTGTTTCCTTCGAGTTTAACGGGGACATCATTCATGTGGCGAAACCTTCATTTTCTTTTGTCGGCTTTGGTCATCTTGACCACCAATGCAACATCACCATGTACTGAACCTGATGCCGTTAAACTTGCCCTTGAAATCGACAGCCTCATTGATGCCAAATTGAAATCGCAAAATATTACAAAAGCCAGTCTGACGGATGATGCGGAATTCGTAAGGCGCCTCTATCTGGATTTACACGGTGTGATTCCCACTTATGAGGAAACGGTACGGTTTCTTGCGGATAAAAATCCTGAACGGCGCACAAAACTTATTTCAGAGTTATTGGCCGACAAACGTTATGGGGAGTATCTGGGAGACATCTGGCAGGGGTACCTGATCTCTCCACTGGCTGACGACAGGCGCAAGCGTGCCGATATGCTGCGCAAATGGCTTGCGGAGAAGTTTAACCAGAAATCTTGGAATCAAATTGTTACAGAACTTGTGACTGCCACAGGAAAGATTGAGCAGAATCCCGCAGTTATTTACCTCGTTGAAGGACGAAACTTGAGGACGGTTCAAGACCTGACCGATCTTGCTTCCCGTTACTTCCTGGGTGTCCGCCTGAGTTGTGCACAATGTCACGATCATCCATTTGTCGCTTGGAAACAACAGGAATTCTGGGGCATGGCGGCATTCTTTTCCCAAATCCAGACCCCGGGTAAATCCAAGGTAGTCTATCAGGTTGGCGTGAGAGATAACCAGGAAATCACCCTCGAATCCCTGAAGGATGGAACCACGGATGGTTTCATGTCCATCCAACCAACATTCCTAGGCGGAGAAGCTCCTGGTTCCGATTCGTCAATACCAAACAGGGTTGCCCTGGCAAAGTGGATGACTTCCGAAAAGAATCCCTATTTTGCCAAGGCCATGGTGAACCGAACCTGGTGGCGGCTGTTTGGTCGTGGTATTGTCAATCCGGTGGATGACATGCACCCGGCAAATGCTCCTTCTCATCCGGAGTTGCTGGATTTCCTGGCGAACCGTTTTGTGGAGTCTGGTTTTGATCACAAGTTTATCACCAAGGCCATGGTGTTGAGTGAGGCTTATCAGCGAACCAGTAAACCAGGCAATGACCCGGAAAAACAAGTTGCGATCTTTGGCCGGATGCCTGTAAAAGTGCTTGCCGGAGGACAATTGTATGACTCCCTTGTAACCATTTTGGGAGAACCGGTTCGCAAAGGTGGCCCGCAATCCGATGCGCGGTCCGAGTTTATCCAGTTTTTTACCGACGATGGTGATCCCAACGTTACTGCATACCGCAGGGGTATTCCACACCTGCTTCGACAGATGAATTCCGAACAGTTTGCCCGGAATATTTCTAGCCTTTCCTTGGTTACTGCCGGTCAGGGAAGAAGTGCCGATGAGGTTGCAGGCGAACTTTTCCTTAAAGTTCTATCGCGAAAACCCTCTGCCGTGGAATTAAACATATTCCGCGATAGCGTGACACGGTCTTGTTCCTTGGAAGCTTCAACTCGGGAATTGGCATGGGCATTGCTAATGACATCCGAATTCTCATTGAACCATTAAGGGATCTGGAGTAAATCATGAACCCGTTTTGGAATCGGCGCAATTTTGTCGCTAATACGATGACTGGCATTCCATTGACTGGTTGGCTGGGAAGGCTGGCTGCCAATGCGCCTTCACAATCGAGGCCAAAATCCTGCATCCTTTTGTGGATGGCTGGAGGTCCAAGCCATATCGACACATTTGATCCAAAGCCAGATGCTTCTTCCGATATCCGCGGAGAGTTCAAAACAACCCAGACTTCGGTGAACGGCATCCGGATCAGCGAGCACTTCCCGAAGTTTGCCAATCTCATGAAACATGCCGCCATTCTACGGGGAATGAGCACACAGGAATCCGACCATAGTCTGGCCACCTACCACATGCATACCGGTTACCAGAACCGCGGGGGTTCCGTGGTTTATCCCAGTATTGGTGCGATCGTAGCTAGGGAATTGGGCAGCCAAGAAGTGCCGATGCCTAATTTCGTCACTATCGGCCGCGCCCCGCAAGAAGCGGTCAGCTCGGGCTTTCTCGGCCCTATTGCCCAACCTCTTGGTGTGACAGATCCTGTTCGTGGTTTGGATTACATCAAACCATTAGATTCGCAGGAGGTGTTCAACCGCCAGGTAAACCTACTTCAACAATTGGAGGCACCATTTCATAAAGCATACAAGAGCGAATCCGGAATTGCCCACCGTACCATGCTTGACCGGGCTGTAAAACTGATGAACTCTGAACAAAAACAAGCATTCGATATCTCTCGGGAAACCGACCAAGTTCGTGATGCTTACCGGGTGAACGCCTTGAAAGACCCTCCGAAGCGTGGTGATAAAAATCCCATGGCATTATCCGGCAGTTTCGGGCAGGGATGCCTGATGGCAAGGCGACTTGTGGAGGCAGGGGTACCGTTCGTTGAAGTGGTGATGGGGGATGGCGTCGGCTGGGATACCCACCGCGATAACTTTCCACGCACGAAGTCGCTCTCGCTCGAATGTGACGCAGCCATGTCCGCCCTTGTCCAGGATTTGCAGAATCGCGGACTGCTTGAAACCACCTTGGTGGTTTGGATGGGGGAATTTGGAAGGTCGCCACAATGCGGCGGGGGTGGGCGGAATCACTGGTCAAAGTCTTGGAGCACGGTTTTAGTGGGTGGTGGAATCCGTGGTGGACAGGTTATTGGCAAAACAGACAAGGATGGTGCCTCGGTTGTTGATCGCCAGATTTCGGTAACGGATTTTCTGGCAACCATATGCACCATACTTGGTATCGATTACAAAAAGAAGAATCTTCCTTCGGGCGTTGAACGCCCAATCCCGATCGTTGATACCAGCAAGGAGATTAGAATTCTGTCCGAACTTCTGTGATGAGTAGCCATAAAACGCTTGTTCATCATTTTTTCAGGTAAATTCTTAGGGGTTCTAAGTGAGCGTAACCTGTAAAATCAAGGTCTGGCTCTGGAACCGAGCTTGGTCTTGAGAAACATTCAACCCACCCTGTGAAATCCATGATGAAAACTGAACATCCTTTACGATCCATGAAATTCACTTCTTCTGTTGTGATCTTGCTTTGGACATCCTTCCAAGCCATGGCGGGGCAGTGGTCGCTGGATTCCACATCCGAAAACCTTCTTGTCCACGGCAATGTGAAAGTCGCTGAAGGAGCATTCAAAAATAGCCTTGTGCTTGACGGCGAAAGCACCTTGGAACTTCGTGAAACCTCTGACCTTGCCAGCGGTGCCTTTACCGTGTCGCTTTGGTTTAATCCGTATGACCTGGAAGCAGGGCAGCAGATGCTTGCCGGTAAAAACCGTTATTCAAAGAACGAAAGGCAATGGAGCCTGACTATAGAAGCAGATGGCCGCATGAAGGCCCATTTGAAGCAGGAAGGTTGGATAACCATTTCCTGTGCGCAACCCCTGAAGGCCGGGGCTTGGCATTGCGTCAATCTGGTCGTTGATAGGAATAAAGCCGAGCTATTTTTAAATGGCAGGCCTGTGGGAACCACCAACTTGAAATCTGCCATCAAGCCAACCAAGGCACCCATTACCCTTGGCGGAACATGGGATGCAAATCATGTCAGCCAGGGCTTTCATGGTGCGTTGGATGCATTCAGTGTGGATGCCGGTGTTCTTACCGCCAAGGAAATTGCGGACAGGTATCAGCCTGTTGGTCGGATGCATGAACTGCCGAAGATTTCGGCTGATTTGCCATTGTGGGACAGTCTTCAAACATTGCCCAAATCGGCTGATCTTCAATCCCTGGAAGGGGTGAGATTTCATGTTATCAAACAAAAGCGCCCGGATATGGATGGATGTACATGGACTTTGGGTGTTGGATTGGCCTGGCACAAGGGCAAACTGTATGCCTCGTATGGTTTCAACAAGGGAGAGGAAAACACCCCTACCGAGGAGGCCCATGTCAGGGTCAGCGGCGATGGCGGAAAGACATGGGGCAAGCCAGTGGTGATGGATCATGGGGAGGGCAACCTGGGCGTGAGTCATGGGGTGTTTCTTTCCCATGGTGAAAGGCTTTGGGCATTCATGGGAGCTTTTTACGATCAATTTCAACGCACCCACACGAGGGCATATTGGTTGAATGAAAGCACCAACCAATGGGAACCCAAGGGCATTGTCGTGGGGGAAGGATTCTGGCCCATGCAAGAACCCCAAAAAATGGCGGATGGAAACTGGATCATGGCCGGCTTCAGGGTTTCAAGTGGCTTCGGATTGGCTGGAAACCTTCCCGCGGTGGCCATCAGTAAAGGCGATGATTTCACCAGGTGGGATTTGAAAGTGATTCCTGCGGCAGGCGGACTTGGCAATAATCTTTGGGGGGAATCCACGGTGATTGTCGATAGCGGGATAATTCTCAATATTGCCCGTTATGGAAAAAAAGCGCGAGCGCTGGTTTCCTATAGCAAGGATTATGGCAAAACTTGGACTCCCACCGCGGTTTCGAACCTGCCAATGGCCACCAGCAAACCATATGCCGGCATGCTTTCCAACAAACAACGCTACCTGGTTTGCACCACCACGGCAGATACCCAAGGTGCCAGGTCGCCACTGACCATTGCGGTCACCAAACCCGGTGAATCTAATTTCAGCAGGGTATTTCTTATCCGGCGTTCCGTTTTCCCAGAAGGTCCCGGTGTTTCCGCGCCAAATGCCGACTTCAGTTATCCCTATGCGGTCGAATACCAGGGGCATCTCTATGTCGGTTACACCCATAAAAGCCATGCCGCCAACGAACTGGCCGTGATTCCATTAAGCAGTCTGGAAATCAAGCCATAGGGAATGTTTCACTGGGATGGGTGGTTGAAGTTTCACCGCGACTTAGGCAAGGTTATGGAAACCATGACTTTTATTCCAAAACACCGCTTTGAACCGCAACACTTTCAACCGGTAAGGGTGGCAAGGGAATGGATGGGATGCCAGCCTGTGTGATGGCTTTTGGAATCCGGTGTACTTTAGGCAGACACACTTTGGTGGCAAGACCTGTCAGCTTGCAAATGGTTACCATCCAGCCGGTGGCGTCAATTTCCCACCAGCGATGTCCATGATAGGCCGCGCCGGGCTGGGCATGATGATTGTTGTGCCAGCCTTCTCCGAAGGTGAACATCGATACCCACCAAAGGTTACGGGATTGGTCGGTGGTTTCGTAATTTCGATATCCCCAGATATGCGTGGCGGAATTAATAAGCCAGGTCATGTGCCAAACCAGAACCACGCGCAGGCACAATCCCCATAAAAGCCAGCTCCAGCCCCCAAAGCTGAAAAGAGCCGCTGCCAAGAGTATGTTCCACCAGAGATAGGTGTTTTGAAACATGGTTCCTATGGAATCACGGAACAAATCCGGAATGTATTTTTTCACCAGCAGGGAAAGCGTGCTGGAATCCCGCTTGCAGACCAGCCATAACACATGGGACCACCAGGTGCCATGAAGCGGAGAATGGGGGTCTCCCTCTTTGTCGGAGCGGGCGTGGTGAACTCGGTGGGCAAGGGCCCAATAAAGTGGAGGCCCCTGCAGGGCAAGGGTTCCCGCAAGATGCACGAAGAACCGTGGTATCGCATGCAGCTTGAAACCGCGGTGCGTAAGCATCCGGTGATAGCCAAAGGTGATGCCAATGCAGCCGGTAAAGCAATAAAGTCCAACCATTAGCGCAACGCCGGTCCAACTGAAATGGAAGAACGCAGCGACGGCGCCAATGTGCATCAGCACAAGAAAAACAAGAACAGGCCAGTTGATATTTCGCAAACGAAATCGCGGCGGGTTGAAATAGTAGGTTTCCAGGTCTGGAAGAAAAGGCTGATGGATTTGGTTCATGAATAGTACGCCCAAGCTTGGATAACCGGACGTTTTAACCCCTTAAAAATACTCTATTTGGATGTTCTATTTAAAAAGTTACCCTTTTCCAGTCGATAGCAGACCCACGCAGGGGATTTAATTCTTGAATATTTTAAAGGATCATTCATTCAAAACGATCTGCAAAATATTCAATTTTTAACATAAGTTTTGCCATTCAAAATTCTTCCAATAACAGTACGGCGAACCAGGAACTCATAGCTTGTTAGAAGAACTGGTACTGATACCAGAAGTACCAACGCAAATTTTAATATCCCCGGTAAAGGAACATATAGAAGTTGCCATTGCATGAAAATTACAATTGCAATGTGGGTCAGATAAAGCCAATACGCGGAATCGGCCAAATAACGAAACAACTTACTCTCAGTTTGAAAAAACCGATTTGCCAACCCGATGGCCCCAAGAATCATCAGCCAGGTGAATAATGATTGTAGAAGGATGTTTGGCAATCGTTGTTCGCCTGTTGATAAAACCATTGGGAAAATAACAGCCAATGCAAACGGCAAAAACAACCACCAGTACTTGCCAAGACGGCATTGATCATCACCCAACCCGAAATACCAATTTCCAAAAAAGAAGAAAATAGCGTAGTACAACAGCACATGTGGCTTGGGTATAAACCCCGGTGAAAAATCCGGTCCTATTTGGATATGAAGTGCTTTTGGATGGTAATCGAGATTCATGAGTGCTTGCATGCAGCAGGTCAACGCAAATGCCAGGAGCAAACCTGGGAACAGCCAGCTTTTGTTTTCTTTCATTCCCAGTCCGGTCAAATTTCCAAACCAGTAAACCCCGGAATGAATCAAGCATAGCCACCATAGAAACCAGAGAAACCAAAGGTGTTCAAGAGTACTATCCTGAACCAGGTTAATTTCCGTATCGCCTAACTTTTGCACATTGCTATCCGAGGCAAGCCAGGCGAAATACCAACCCAGCCAATCAGGAATGTTTTTGTTAGGGGTGATGGATTCGTTTTGTATCGGAGGAGCCTGGGTTCCGTATTTTTCCTTGGATAACCTGACCAATAATTCAATGGTTTCCAGGCGTCCATGTTTGATTTTTTCCACATCTGAGGGAAACTTGCCCCGGGAAACAACCAGTATATTTTGTGTTTCATTCAAACTTAAATGAGCCGCCTTCCATGCGGATGTTTCCTTTTCCGTGGCCTTGAACGGGTCTCCACCTTTTTCCATGAGACGTTTCAAAGTTTCTGCCTCTCCAAGGAGCGCCGCCATGGATAACGCATTAAAACCCATCCTGTTAGTGGCCATCGGGTTGGCGCCACGCTCCAGCAAAAGCCTTGTGCATGATTCCGATTCACAGAGTACCGCCCAGGTAAGAGGTGTCATGTTCATGCGCTTTTCTGTTTGCTCAATCAAGGAATCTGGGCTGTCTTTGAGCAGTTTCAATACCTGCTCGGTATCCCCTTGCTGAATGGCGTGGAATATTTTGCCATGAGGGTGACTGGCATTTGCCATCACAGCCATTAATTCCACCACCTTGTCAAGGGGTATGATGGTGAACATGCAGATAAAGAGCGGTAAAAGAATTCTTCCTGCGCGGTTTCCAAGCATCGCCGCCAAACCGCGGCGGGTTGTGAGCATGGCGGTAAAAAAACCACTAACCAAAAAAAACAGGGGCATGCGAAAACCGTGGATAAGACTAATCACATTTTCAAGGATTTTGTTTTGCTGGTTGTCCATGACCGCCCAGGCGATACCCGAATAGGCCATCATCGCATGCAGGCATATCCCCAAAAACATCGCTATGGCTCTTAAGGCGTCAAGGTCGTGTCTTCTTGGATTTGGAATATTTTGTGGCGATCCTGACATTATTTCCCCTGAAACATTGCGACTTTCGCTTGCGATTAAGAAATCTTTCCTTTTTCCAACCCTATTAAGTTTCTGGAGATTTGGTGCGCAGAAACCACCATGAAAGCAAAAGATAAAAACTGATTTGGAAGGCCATGCCTGCCAATGCCAGGGGAACCGACTGGATAAAACTATCCCCAAAAATTCTCATGTGAGGGGGGAAAATAACCATTCCATTTTCCATGGGACTTAACTGGCTTGCGCGAAGACCCCAATAAGTGGGGGATATCAAGAAAGCGATGGTCCTTGGAATGGGGGTTGCCGCAAGGGACATTGCCGTGCCAAGCGTTAACTGCGGCAGCATCATTGCGCCCAAAAGGATAATCGATCTGTCGGGTTTCAAGGTGAACGCTCCAAGCAAAACCCCCAGGCATGCGCAACCCATGGCTGCAAACCAATGAGAAATCAGCATTGGGACAAAGCCCGTTCTATATGCCATGTTGGGCGCCTCAAGGCCATTGGCCACTTGCCTGATATGAAACAGAACTTCAAGAATGCCATCGAAAATGATCGCCTGGAATGCCGTGGCCAGCAAAATGATGGAAACCTTGGAATAAAGATAGGCAAGGGGGGATAATCCAGCCGACTTTTCCCTTACAAAAATACCGCCATCCCTCACCATCAAGGTCAAGCCTAACAGCATACCCATGAACGATATGCCCATCACCTGTACGGAAAGATATTTAAATGTGGTAAGTGGGTTGCGGATGATTTTATCCGGGAATATGGTTTTGGTTCCGTCAATGGCGCCTTGAATAATCTGGTCAAGATCATCGCTTGCCAGGCTTTTGCGCATGGCGGGTTTGCTTTCGAGGAAGAATGCAAGTTGACCTCGAATACTAAGGTTTTGCTCCTGGGCAAAATCATTTTTTGCAGCCTCATGAAGTACAGGCCAGAAAACCTGAAATGCCTTTTGTTCCTCACTATTCAGGTCCCGTGTTAAGAGGATGGTGCGTGAAAAGTCCACCATCCAATGGCAGCCAATCAAGATAAGCGCGAAAAGTGCCGGCATCAGCATCACCATGAATAGATACCGCTGGTCGCTCCATGTCGCGGTAAATTCCCTGCCAGCAAGAATACCGGCTTGGCGGATAGTTTCGCGTAACCTTGCGGGAATACTCCTTCGGGGTGGAAGCGGATTAAGCACTGGTTCTGTATTAGAAGGTGGTTGCGAATCCTCCACAGTCCACTTTTTGGCACCTTCGTCCTCAAGTCGGACAAACGCGTCAGCCAGGTGTTCCACTCCAAAGTGGGCGCAGGCTCCCCCGGGCGGTCCCTGATATACCACCTTTCCATCAGCAAGTATAAGTATGGCATCGGCCTTGGATATGTTGTCCATATGGTGGGTGATGCAAAGCACCAGTTTGCCCTGTTTGGCGGTTTTGGCAAGAACTTCCATGACTCGGGCCTCCGAGGCCGGATCTAGGCTGCTGGTTGCTTCATCGACCAGAAGAATGGATGGGTCAACCACCAATTCCGAAGCCAGTTCAACCCGCTTGCGTTCCCCTCCGGAAATTGAGGATACCCTTTGGCTTGCAAGGCCCAATATCCCCATGGAGTTCAAGGCGTTTTCCACATGATTGTCAATTTCCTGGGGAGAAGTATCCGTGGGTAGCCGCAGTTTCGCGGCATACCACACCACCTGACGCACCGTTAGGGTTTCATGAAGCGACATATTTTGGGGAACATAACCAACAAGCCCGTTAAGGATGGCCGGGTTCGATAAGATCGGATGCCCGCCAAAAAGAAGACTTCCCTCATTCGTGGATTGGTGGCCTTGCATGCACCGTACCAGAGTGGACTTTCCCGCACCGCTTGGGCCCAGTACGCATACAAATTGGCCAGGCTTAAAAGTGAAGGTTACATGATCCAGAATTGGCTTTTGCCGGCCAGGAACGATCACCGTGAGATCCTTTGCCTCCAGATTTGGCGTGCCGCGGCGGGTTACCACGGTAATGGATTGGTCGTTATTCAAATACAGAGACTGGGGGCCAAGTCCCAAGCTTGTCAAAGGTTTCCAGGTTGCCTCATTAGAAACTGGTACCCCATCCAAGGTAACACCATGTGTGCTGCCCAGATCTTTCACCACCAGGCTGCCATCAGTTTCCCGTCGCAAGGATGCATGGGTCCTGGATACAGCCGGGTGATTTAACCAAATGTCATTGGTTGGATTTCGCCCAATGAATATTTCAATTTGGTTTTTAAATAAATCTCCGATGTTGAAGGTTGCTGGAACATCAGCGATGTCATTTAATCCACCCCAGGGAAACTGAATATTGCTTGTTTTTTCAGTCATGGTTTCTTTCCGGTTATCTTTTTCATGGGATCTGGTTCATCCGAGTTTTCGTGGTCAAACACCTGTTTCAAGAATTCGACCAGATTGGCGTTCCTGTAAATGCTGTTGATGGATCGTTGCAGGTCCAATTTGGAATCCTTGTCGATGATCAGCGAGATGAACGGAAAAACCATTTCATCCGTGGTGTTTTCTCCCACGAAAACGGGCTTGGGTGGTTTGTGGGGGTTGTGTGGATTGGCACTCGTGTTATCCAGCAGGGATGACACCCGCACTTTGCTCCCCTTGGGCACCCAAACGGGTTCACGAAAGGTGTACAGGCGTTGCCAGTTGAAATCATATTTCGGCACATTCACCAGGGTTTGAACGGTGCCATCAGGGCGTTCCAAAGTCAGGTTCTGGGAAAGGGTCAGATAGTGCCCGTGGGGTGAGATGCTGGCAATCAGCAGGTCTTCCTCGGCGGACCACTCATAACTGGTATGTTTCCTTTGGTTTGGGGGCATCAGAAAGAAATTCTCATCGTTGATATTGCTGGTCCGATATTCCTTGGTCGGGTTGATTTCCCCCTTTGCAAAGTACAACTCAATCGATGAGAAATCAGTCTCGACTTTTCCCGTGCGGTGGTAATGCATTTGCACCACAAAGTCGGACTTCGGGGGAATGGTGATCGCGTATCCCTTGGGTGACTTGTATGAACCGGCCCCGGGCGCGTAACCCCCGACCATTTCAAACCCATGCCGGGCGGAGTTCTTTTCAGGCCTGAGGTATTTGCCAAGTTTCAAACCCTGGCCATAGCCCGGCCCCTTGTCACCCGGCAACAACCCCGTATTAATCAAATCCTTGTCACTCGAAATACTTGCAAGATCAGAGGAATCCCCGAATAAAATCAGGGAATGGTGCACCACCTTCCTGTTTCCCGGGATCATTTTCACCGCCTGAATCTTCACCTCCCGGTCCAGGTTCATTTTGAAAACCATGAACCTGTACAGATCGTCCCCCACCGGCGCGATCGTCATCGGGCCCTCCGGTTTTAAAACCATGTCCGGCTTGCCCAGCTTTCCCGCTTCGGGGTCGGTGGGCGGAAGTTCGAATGGCTTTTCGGGGCGGGTGCCTTGGGGCATGCCTTCCGCCACCCAACTTTTAAGCAGGTTAAGTTCGGCCGCCGTCGGCTTTGGTATGAGTTCCTCGATGGCGAAATGCGACTCCGCCTGCGCAGGCGGCATGGTCCTGGTTTCAATCATTTCAATCGAGGTTTCTATCCAGAGCGTGGCATCGTTGTATTCAGCAAGCGAAAAAGGGGCGACTCCTTTTTCCTGGTGGCACACCACGCAGTGACTGTATAGGAAGGGTTGAATGTCTCTGTAATATTCCACCTTGCCTTTGGCATTGGGTGTGGCTTTTCGGGTTTCCACTGGGCAACCAACCGCTTCAGTTTTTGGCACCCGAACCGGATTGCCCTGCATGACATCTTTTAATGCCTCAAGCAGGTCGTGTCTGCGTGCATTTGACCGTTTTCCCAACTGTTCCACCCGGTCGTTCACTCTTCCTTGATAAAGAATTTCCCCATCCTTATTCATTAAAACCGCACAAGGAACCACCTCCACTCCGAGTTTTCCGGCTACCAGATTGTTATTATCCAAATAAAGGGGAAAACTTACCTTGAATTCATTTTTTAGGCGTTTGATATCATCCGCATCGTCCCGCGCCACAAGCAGTCCCAAAAGATTTACTTTTTCGAATGCTTCCACTTTTGCCAAGTCTTCGGTAACCTCGGTCACCGCTTTTTTGGACAAAGGACAATCAGATCCCAAAAACAGCAATATCGTCATGCCTTTTTCGGCGGAAAGATTCTTCAACTCCACTGGCTTTCCAGATGAATCAAAAACCTGAAGGCTCCACGGATTGTTCTGCGCGTGGGATGAAACATTGTAAAATCCAAAACACAATATGATTGCAAATACCAGCAAGAATAAATGATGTATTTGGCGCATGGGTATTTTCCTTTTAGGTGATCCTTTAAATTCTAATGGGATACCAGAGTTTTTTGCAGAATTATTTACATAAAACTTTTAAACCATTGAGATTCATTAAATTCAAATAAAGCCAACTCATCGAAACTTGGAGTGAACATTCATGAAGAAAATCATGATGAAGTCCTTTGAGTTTCCGCTTGTCAGATTGACTTGGCGAACGCTCCGATTTATAGTTAAAAGCTAGTGATGTTATTCGCATTCCCACCCATTGTGATAGATCTGCCGTTGTTTAGGCAATATTTATGCAGCAATTATCAACACCAGTTCGAAATCACTTGATTTTAATAAGTTTCATTTTTTCCTTGCATGGCGCTTTTGCTCAGGAACCCTTCGAGTCCTTTCTGGAAAAACATTGTAACCGTTGCCATGGCCCCGAAAAAGTGAAGGGTGAACTTCGGATCGACAAGCTCTCGCGAGATTTCAAATCCGGTGCTGACAGCCATCGCTGGGCCGAAGTCATCGAGCGCGTGAATGCCGGCGACATGCCCCCCAAGAAGGAACCCAGGCCAACTCAGGATGAAATCGCCGCTTTTGTCACGAAGCTGGATGCCCTGGTACGGGAGGGGCGTGTGGCGCGCATGTCCAAGCGGCCCGCGGTGGCCCATTACCGGCTTAGCCGCGGGGAATACCAAAACACTGTCTACGATCTTTTGGGAGTGCGCTACGATCCCTCCAAGCCGGGTGAATTGAATGCCGACCCGCTGTGGCATGGCTATGATCGCATTGGTTCCGAGCTTTCGCTTTCGCCGTCCCATGTGGAACGCTATTTCCGCGCCTCCGACCTGGTGCTGGACCGCGCGTTTCCCGCGACTCCCCGGGAAACCCGCAAGGTTCGCAAGACCGCCGCGGAACTCCGTTACTCGGGTGGCAAAACCCAGCAGGTAATGCTCGATAAATTTGGCATCAAGCGGCCCCTGCGTTACCTGATGTTTCCCGGGCGAATTGAATCGGCACTGTCACCCAATTGGTTTGGCAAAACCGGCCCCGAACACAGCGGCCTTTATAAGGTTCGCATCCAGGCCAGTGGCATCCGTCCACCCGGTGGCCAGACAGCCCACCTTAGCATCGGTAAGGCAACCGGCGAAGACACCAACGATGGCATCATAGAATTCGACATCACCGCGCCGGAGGACAAGCCAGAAATTTACGAGTTTCATGTCCTTTTGGAGATGCCAACCAATCTCCATTTTAATGTGGTGGCCACCGATATCATCGACCGGCGCAAGGGCGCCCATTACCGCAACGAACTCAGCAAGCATTCCTATATTTTTACCCATAGCAGTGAAACCACGCTTCTGAATCCCACCGCGCCCCAGATGTTCGATGGCAACGGCAATGGAATCTTCTCCATGGTTCTTGTCGATTGGGTGGAATGGGAAGGGCCCCTGGAAACCGAATCTGAAAAGTCGCTTCGCAAGGGACTGGTTCCGCCGGATTCTGCCAGTCCCGAGGTGATGGAACAGCACCTGGCGAAATTTGCCGAACGCGCCTGGCGCAGGCCGATAAAGAAGGGCGAGCTGGATGGTTTTTTGAAATCGTACCGCATGGAACGCGAGGCAGGTGAAAAGCATGGGGATGCCTATCGCATTGCCATGCAGGGTGTTCTTACCTCCAGGAATTTCATCTACCTGGTGGAAGGCGAACCGGTTGCGCGTGAACGCCTTACAGACTGGGAACTGGCAAGCAGGCTTTCCTATTTTCTGTGGAGTTCCATGCCGGATAACAGTCTTTTCAACTCGGCACGGGAAGGAAAGCTCAAGGGCAATGGCCTGAGTGCTGAAGTGGATCGGCTTCTGGCGGATGCCAGGATCAACCGCTTTGTGGAAGATTTTTCCAGGCAGTGGCTGCAACTGCACCGGCTTGGCATGTTCCCGCCGGATAAGAACCTCTACCCCCGCTACGATGCCTGGCTCGAGGCAAGCATGCGAACCGAGGTGGTCGAATTCTTCCGCGAGATGTTCAAGGCTAACCAGCCGATGGATGGTTTTATCGACTCCGACTGGACCATGGCGAACGCGCGTCTTTGCGAATTCTACGGGCTGCCCGAGCCAAAGGGCACCGGGTTCCAGAAGGTTTCCTTGAAGCCCGAGGATCACCGTGGTGGATTGCTGACCATGGGTGCGGTGCTGGGTTTAACCTCCGATGGAACCCGCCATCGCCCCGTGCACCGTGGGGTGTGGATCAGTGAATCGATATTTGGCAAAACTCCACCGCCCCCTCCCGCGAATGTCAGCGCCATAGAACCCAACCCGCCGGAAAGCCCCAAGGCCACCATAAGGCAGAAATTGGAAGCCCACCGCAACGATGCCAACTGCGCGGCATGTCATCGCAATATTGATCCGCTGGGTCTTGCCTGGGATCAGTACGATGCCATCGGCCAATGGCGCACCCGTGAAAAGGTAGCACGGGGCCTTGGTGAGGATCCGCTTATCAATCCCGCGGGGATCATGCCGGATGGAAGGCCTTACACCGATTCGGCGCATTTTAAAAAGCTTCTTCTCGAGGATCGCGACAAGTTTCTCAATGCCTTTGTGGAGCATCTTTGCACCTTTGCCCTGCGCAGGGTGCTTACCGTGGACGACCGGGATTCCATCAAATCCATTGTGGAAGAAGCCAGGAAAAACCGATATGGTGTCAGAGATCTGGTACGGGCGGTGGCCCTTTCCGACCTGATGCAAAAACGCTAGCCAAGGAGAACGCGATGGCCAACATTCTGTCCCAAAAATGGTTGATCGACCGCCGCCACGCATTAAGCGCCATGGGAACCTGCATCACTCTTCCCTGGCTGGATTGCATGGTCCCCGCTCTGGCGGCCGAACCCGCAACCCCAAGGCGCAGCGTTTTCATCTACATACCCAACGGTGTGAACACGCTGGATTACCAGATCACCACCCAGGGCAAGGATTACAAGCTTTCCAAAACCCTCAGCCCACTGGAAAAGCACCGCCAGTTCATCACCCCCATCAGCGGCATGCACCACCCGGGCGGCCTGGGTTACCATCACAACTGCCAGAAAATCTGGCTCACAGGCGGCAAGCTTGGCCCCTCAGATCGCAACACCATCTCGGTGGATCAGAAAATTGCCGAGGTAACCTCGCAGCAGACACGCTTTCATTCCCTGGAAGTTGCCACCACCCATAACCCGGGTGAGGATTCCCTGGCGTGGACCGCCGATGGTGTGCGCCTTCCCGCCATGCGCCGCTGCAGCGAGATATTCGCATACCTGTTTGAAGAACCCAAGGGCGGTACTGCCGCGCAGCGAAAAACCCTGCGTCGCAAGGGTAGCGTGCTCGATGCCAACCTCGAGGAAGTTCGCAGGTTGGAAAAGAACATGGGAACCGCGGACAGGGGCCGGCTGGATCAGTACCTTACCTCGGTTCGAGAGACGGAAATCCGAACCCGCCGCGCGGATGCCTGGCTGGATACGCCACGCCCGGCCATTTCCGATGCCGATCGCAACCGCACGAACCGTGATATTCCGGATAGCCAGGCGGGCGAGTATTTCCGCACCGTCTATGACCTTATTTTGCTGGCCTTCCAGACCGATGCCACGCGTGTGGCCACCTTCACCAGCGGCAGTGAAGGGCAGGGGTTGCCCATCCCCGAACTGGGGATTTCGCAATCCCGCCATGAACTTAGCCACCATAATGGTGACCCCGGGCACATGGAAAAACTCACCAAGAGTGACACCTTCGCCGTCGAGCAGTTCAGCTATTTCCTGACCAGGCTATCCGAAACGAAGGATCGTAACGGCAAACCGCTGCTTGGTTCCACGATGGCGCTTTTTGGCAGCGGTATGTCCTATGGGCACAGCCATGGTAATGCCAATCTGCCACTGGTGCTTGCCGGTGGTTCCGACCTTGGCCTGAAGCATGGCAGCCACATCGATTTCAATCAGGGCCATTTCGGCGGCTATAACCTGGCAAAGCCCGGCGACCATTACAACCTTTGCAGCAGGCCCGCCAACCAGAACGCGCACATGAGCAACCTGCTGCTTTTGATGGCACAACGCATGGGCGTGCAGATTGATCGCTTTGCCGACAGTAACAAGGTGCTGGACCTTTGAGATCCAAAATGTATTGCCGGTCTTTGATTGCGGCCTGCCTGTTGCTGCCCTTGTTATCAGGGGCGGAACCAGCCAAGGATCAGCCATTCCGGCCAGTCCCGGGTAAATTTCCTCCCATCAGCCAGGCCAAAGCCTACCGGGGCGAGCTAGTTTTTGTGGACCATGTGAACCGCCGCGGCAGCCTTCGCCTGAATGTGGATGGGCATTTCGGGGAAAGCAAACCCCACCACTTCGCCATGCTTCCCTATGGCGTCATACGCTACAGGGGTGTGGCAGCCGACCTCAGGGATATTCCCCTTGGCACTGTGATGTATGGCAAATTTTTTCTCCCGCCGGACCCAAAAACTTCCTCCGTGCCCAACCGTGGCAACGGAAATGTCACCCAGCCTGCGGAAACATACGCCATTCTTCTCGAGGATGACCCAAGCTTCTGCCTTCGCGAGGGTAAATCCTGGAAATTGAAGGAAATCGAACTCCAGAAAAATGAAGGTACCATCCTCGCGAACCTCGAACGCAAGCCGGGTGGTGAAGGCCTGGGTGGCGATCACAAGATAACCATCGACAATTCCACCCGCATCTGGCGGGGTAAGGAACGACTCACGCTGGATGACATGATCGCCGGGGGAACCTGGCCCGCCAGTGGTAAAAAAGACCTTTCCGGTCAGCCCGTGCAACTCGCGCTGGCTTGGCACCCTCGTTATCTTTACCAGCAGTTTCATGCCTCGGATATCTGGCTGGATGATGCTGCCATGAGCCAGGCCGCCAAGGCACAGACCGGCTGGAACAACCGCTTTATCAAAACACGCTGGATGCCCGCCTGGGTGGATGGTGTGGAATATGGCAAGTTCGGCCGAGCCACCGTTACCGCGACCCTGTTTGGCGGGTTTGATCCAGCCCTGTACGCCGATTTTAAAAAAGGCGCCGGTGGCCAGATGGCTTCCGCTGAGGATACACTGCGCACCTACTGGCCCGACCACGATGGTATGGAAGGGATTATTACCGATGTCATCAAGGTTGCAGGAGAGCCACCCCTGGGCAGCAGCGGTATTCAAGTTCGCCTGGAAATGGATCTGGTGCTGGAAGGCTTCCGCCCCGGCAGAATCGTGCGCGTGCGACCTCAAAACTGGCCCAAGGTGAAACCACCCAGGGAAGAATGCATCCACGATTATGAGGAACGCTGGCCCAACCCTGCCATTTTTGGCAATTGATCAGCGCTCACCACCGGGGGGTTAACACCCCCGCTCGAAAAACATAAACGAATCCAAACATTCCCATCACTCAACCCTCTTCCCGCCGGAAGAGGGCAATGGAATATTATGGTTTGTGTTGCCAGCTATCGTGCGGGTGATTGTGAGACTAAAATTTACTTGGTGTGGCAACCTCTGAACGAAAAAAAAAGTGTAATGTGAGCGGGGGTGTTAACCCCCCGGTGGTTATCATTAAAACATGTGGGTTTAGGGATTATGCGCATGTTTGGGATTATGTGGATGAAATCACCGCGCGTATGAACACTGTCCTACGCAAAGGTAAATTTTGCCTGATTGTTCCATTTACCAAGGTTTGGAGGCATTTTTATCGCAAAAAGTGTTCTTTGGATGAATTCTTTCACAAAAACCTAACAAATGGCGTAAGTAATGCCAATTATTAGGTTTAAAGCAGGCGTAAGAGCGTCAGCAACAACAAAATTTGCAAAAATTGTTGAAATTATTTGTTTTTAACAAACAACTCACAAAGGTCGATCGTAATAATATGCAACGGTTGCGTTTAAGCAAACGCCTATCACGATTTGGTTTTTGTGGAAGACGCTTTAAACAGCGCATTCCACCTATTTTGTTTTTGTTGGATGGGTTGCACGGAAAGCAGCCTTAGGGAGTAAGACATGACTGATCATTCCTGGATTCGCAAAATTTTCAAAAACAAACTCATCAGTTTTGTGAACAAAAAAAAGAAAAATAAGGAATCCCAGAAGCCAGGCTTGTTGCACTTGGAAGACAGGCTGGTGCCCGCTGTGCCTTTCGTGCAAACACCGTTTGGGGCGAATATTCAACCCCTTTGGAGTGGTGCTGGAAGTGGAACTTTCACAGAAAATCCCAGCTACAAGGTCACCTTCAATTATCCTGTTACCGGGGTGGATGTAAATGACTTTAACATTAATGTCGTGAATTCGGTATCAGGCACCGGAACGCCAACGCCATCCATCACCCAGATAACACCCTCGGAATACATGCTGGATATTGCGATGCCAGCGAATAGTGTGGCTTCATTCTCAGCAACTAAGATTGATGTTTCAATTCAAAGCAATGCCACCATCTTTCCGCAGGCAAGTTTTGCCAGCCAGCAAAGTTATGCGGTTGGTTCAGGCCCGCGACAAGTGACCATGGGCGATGTGAACGGCGATGGCAAACTGGATATGGTTACCGCAAATTATTTCCCGAATACTGTCAGCGTACTTTTGGGTAATGGCGATGGCACTTTTGCCGCCAAGGCGGATTTTGCAACTGGGGCTAGACCTTTTTCCGTGACGCTGGGTGATGTGAACCGGGATGGCAAATTGGATGTTGTCTCTGCAAATTCCAGCGATGATACCGTCAGCGTGCTCTTGGGCAATGGCAATGGTACCTTTGGACCCAAGACTGATTTTGCAACTGGTACCAAACCAAAATTTGTAACGCTGGGCGATGTGAACGGTGATGGCAAATTGGATGTTGTCACTGCAAATTCTACAGGGAATAGTGCGAGTGTGCTATTAGGCAATGGCAATGGAACCTTTGCCACAAAAACAAATTTTGTTACTGGTAGTGGTCCTGTGTCCGTGGCGCTTGGCGATGTGAACAGCGATGGCAAACAGGATTTGTTAACGGCTAATTTTGTTTCCAATACTTTCAGCGTGCTGTTGGGCAATGGCAATGGAACTTTTGCCGCCAAGACCGATTTTAGTACTGGTAGTCGTCCGTATTCCGTGACGCTGGGTGATGTGAACGGTGATGGCAAATTGGATATTGTCACCTCAAATAACTTTGCAAACACCGTCAGCGTGCTTTTGGGCAATGGCAATGGCACTTTTGGCCCAAAAACGGATTTCAGTACTGGCGATGGGCCTAGGTCCGTGGAATTTGGCGATCTCAACGGTGATGGCAAGTTGGATATGGTGGTGGTGAACGGTAGATCCAATTCGGTCAGCTTGTTGTTGGGTAACGGTAACGGCACCTTCCAATCCCAGCAGACTTTTGCCACGGGCAGCAGTCCAGTTTCTGTATTTTTGGGTGATCTGAATAACGATGGCCGGCTTGATATTGCTACGGTAAATGAAACATCCAACAATGTAAGCATACTGCTTGCAAGCGGGGGCAAGGGTGGGGTTGGCCTGTCTTCTGGTGCACCAACCACAATCCCACGACTAAGTACCACTGCTTCGCCCCTTTATACTGATGTGCAGTTTGGCGATTTCAATCGAGATGGCAAACAGGATATCATTTCCGTAGGCTCCGGGGCTAATTTAACCATCAACCTTGGTAATGGGGATGGCACCTACAAGGCTGCTGCCCAGGTTGATGCCACCAAGCCCAATCAAATACGCATCGCGGATGTGAATAACGATGGCAAGTTGGATATTATAGGTTCCTCTCCCGCCTTGGGAAATTTCTTGGTTTATGCGGGTAACGGGGATGGCAAGTTTAAGACGCCCACAACTTCTGTTGCCGCGAAAAACAACTTTAATTTTGAACTGGTTGATATCAACAACGATGGCAACCTGGATATTGTCACCCAGATAGGCAATGGTTCCACCACTGGCACAAATGGCGTGGGTGTGATGTTGGGCAATGGCAACGGTGTATTCAAAGCTGCCACCACTTTCAGTATTGGTGCAGGGCTAACCCCCGTAAATCTTGCCATCGGCGATGTGAACGGGGATGGCAAACTGGATATTACCACTGCCAACTATCAGAATGATTCCGCCAGCATTCTATTGGGCAACGGTAATGGAACCTTTTTGGTTTCAAACCCAGTGACCCTGGGCGATGGCCCCAAGATGGTCGCCCTTGCCGATATGAATAACGATGGCAAGCTGGATCTGGTTTCGGTGAATTATCTTGGCAATAACATCAGCATTGCCCTGGGAAATGGCAACGGAACCTTTTTGCCCGCGGTGCATAAGGCGACCATCTTTCAACCCAAGCAATTGAAAATCACCGATATGAACGGTGATGGAAAACTGGATGTTCTGGTGAGTGGTGCTCAAATTTGGCTGCATCCCGGTAATGGGGATGGCACCCTTGGCATCAAGACCAACTTATTTACAACTTCTAATACTGCATTTGCAGTGGCGGATATCAACAATAATGGAGTGCTAGATTTAGCGGTTGTAAGCAGCAACAATGCAAGTGCAGTACAAATCAGCTCGATGATGAAAAGTCTATCAAGTGGTTTGCAAAACCCCATTTCAATCCCGCCATTTAGGCCCAGCGCCACCAATGGCAATGCTATGGCTGCCATAAACTTCACCGGCGTGCCAACTGAAACCATCGTAAACTTAAATGGAATCTCCACCAATTTTGTTTTATCAAAATATGAATACTCCCTGGATGGAGTTTTGCTGCCGGTTTATGCATCCCAACCCGGTACTCCACCCGCGGGGCCATACATAGTCACCCAAACTCTAGCCACTTCAGGCACCGTGTATGGGTTGACCAACGGTACTGTTTACACGCTGAAGGTTCGGGCTGTTTACACCGCTACTGGTTTTGCTGACATGTACACGGAACATAGTTCCGTGCAGCTTAGCCCGACCGCAGCGCCGCCCACCCCCGCGGGGCCAGCGCCAGTACTTTCCAGCGCCACCAACGTCATCAATAATTCCGCCACCGTTGCATTCACCCAGCCCAACGGAACGCCCACAGGTTACGAATACAACCTGAATAACACCAGTTGGGTCAGCACGGGCAGTTCATCACCGCTTATCCTTAACAATCTAACCCCGGGAACCAGTTACTCGGTTCGTTTGCGCGCGGTATACACCGTGAACCAGGGTGCAAACCCGTACAGCGATGCCTCCAACGAAATCAATTTCACCACGCTTTCGGCACCGCTGGCGCCTTTGAATCTGGTTGCCACCCCGGGCGTTGGTTCCGCCACCATTGAATTCACCGCGCCCAGTGATGGTGGTTCCCCCATCACCAATTACGAATACCAGGTGGATAGCGGCACCTGGACTGCGCTAAGTCCCGTGGATACCACCTCGCCGGTCACCATCACCGGCCTGACAGGTGGCACGGCTCTTTCCATCAAGCTAAGGGGTGTGAACACTTATGGTGGCGGCATTCAATCCAGTGCGGTTTCCGTCACGCCGATTGGCGCGCCCGCCGCACCCACTAGCACCTCGGTTGCGAACTCCAATGGCAAAGCAACCATCAGCTTCAGCATCAACGATGGTGGTGCGCCGATCACCAGCATCGAATACCAGATTTCCTCCGATAATGGTGTCACCTATTCCCCATGGACGCCTTTCAGCCCTGTGGATGCGACCTCACCCGTCACCATCACCGGATTGACCAACGGCAACACCTATCGGGTGAAGCTGCGTGGCATTAACAGTTTGAACCTTACCGGTGCGGAATCCACGGCCATTGCCATCGCGCCGGTGGCCGTGGCGCCGGATGCCCCCACCAGCCTGATGGCTCTTTCCGGCAATGGTTCTGCCACTATTTCGTTCACCGCGCCGGATAACGGTGGATCGCCCATCACCAATTATCAGTACAGTCTTAATGGTGGCGCTTACACGGCGTTGAACCCCGCGGATGCCTTATCGCCCGTGGTGATTCCCACCCTGACCAACGGCACCTCGTACACCATCACTTTGAAAGCGGTGAATGCCATTGGTGCAAGTGTTGCCTCCACTTCGGTACAGGTGACACCCTCAAGCGCCAAGCCGGTGTTTGTGAATGGCAATACCGCCAGCTTCAAGGTGGGAACCCCCGCCAGCTTTAGCTTCATGGCAACAGGCAGCCCCACTTACACGATGTCTTCCGTTCCCTCGGGATTGACCTTTGTCAACGGTGTGCTTTCAGGCACCCCGCTGGGTTCCGGTATTTATAACTTTACGGTGGATGCGACGAACGCCTCTGGAACTACCACCCAGGCCTTCACACTGACCATCACCGGTGTGCCGCAGTTCACCACGAACGATGGCACCCTGTTCACCCAGAACGACCCGCTTTCATACAGTGTTTCCGCGAATGATTCCAACAATCCGAGTGCCAACACCGAGATTTTCAACAGCAATTTTTCGGCACTGCCCGATGGCTGGACCACGCAGGGCAATGCCGCCGTTGTGAATGGTGTGATGCGCCTTACCTCGGCTGCATTCAGCCAGTTGGGCGTTCTGACACTGCCTTCCCGTGGCCAAAACAACCCAGAAGCTTTCTACGCCAAGTTTGATCTGATAGCCACCGGTGGTAACGGCGCGGATGGCACCAGTTTCAACTATGGTGTACCACTTAGTTTTAATAATGTTTTCCTAGCGGAAGAGACCATTCTTTCCTCGGGACTTTCCATCAGCTTTAAGGAATACCAGAACGAACGGGTGGAAATCCGTTACAATGGCAATCTGCTTGCCACCGTTTTCACACCCATTGAATCCCCAACCGGCAGAAATGTGGAAGTGCTGGTGGATCATGCCGGCAAACTGACCCTCTGGATGGATGGCAAAGCCATCACCACCGTGGACCTTGGTTCGGCGTACACCAATGCCGCCAAGAACGCCTGGCAGTTTGGCTTTGGTGCCCGTACCGCGTCCTTCACCAACCGCCATGAAATCGACAATCTTTCCATAAGCTCGGTGGGTATTTCCTACAGCACTGGTCAGAATTCCTTCGCGAATAATTTCGCATCTACCAATTTGCCCACCGGCTGGCAGATCGGAGGCGATGCCAGTGTGACAAATGGAATATTGCAGCTAAACCCTGTGAGAGGGGTATTTGAAGGTGCCAAGAGTGGTTATCTGGTACTACCCGCCTTGGGCAGCATAAGTCCTTCTGCCTTCAGCTTGGGCTTTGATTATGCCGCCAGCAATGAATTAGATGATGGCTTGGGAACCACCCTGAACTACGGGGTAATTTCGCAAAGCCCATCGGTTGGTGACTATGGCGATTTACTGCCCGGTTCGGGCGCAAATGGCTTGGCCATCACTTTTAGTGAAGATGGAACTGATTCTGTTTCGGTAAGTTTCAATGGTAGTGCGCTTACCACTCAAAATGCTCCAGATTTTGCTTCAGGATCCAAAGCGATCCGAGTGACTATGACCGAAGCTGGTTACCTGACGGTGACCGTCGGCAACACTCATGTGATTAAGAATCTTTTGGTACCGGGTTACGCGACCGCGGATAAATCTAACTGGAAGTTTGGGTTTGGCGCAAACGCTGGCTCGACTGGATTTTTTGGGCCTGCAGGTTATTCTTCTCATACTTTAGATAACTTGCAAATTTCCGGGCTGCAATCGCTGCCTGCGGGCATTCGCCTGAACCCGCTTACCGGTCTGCTTTCAGGCACGCCCACCGGCAATGCCAGCTCTTATGGCTTTAACATCGTCAGCACCAACAGTGCAGGCACCGCCACCCAGGCGTTTACCATGGTGAACACCAATAACCAGCCTGCGGCACGGGCAGCAACTTACCTTTCCACCAACATTGAAGCAAACACCACTGGCAAGACTTACCAACTGGCCCCTGGGTACACCCTGCCTGTGGGAATGTTCCTTACCCCCGATGGTATTTTGCGCGGCACAGTGCCCCAGCATGAACGGGGTGGTTATCTGGTGAAATTTGTCGCCACCAATACCAACACCCAGGCTGTCACCACGGGTTATTACCCGCTGACCTTTGGCGCACCCACAGCAACGGTTTCCACCACGCCATTTACCGATCCAAACCCAGGTGTTGGTAATGGCTTTGGCAGTTATGTGGTTCCGCTGGCCACCGGAAATGTGCTGATTCACTCGCCAAACGCGTTTGAGGGCAAGGGCGCGCTTTATTTATTCAATGGCTACACCGGCAACTTGATCAGTTCACTTCAAGGATCCGTGAATGGTGATTTGGCCGCGGCAGAGGTGACTGCTCTGGATAATGGCAATGCGGTCGTGAAATTTAAAAAATGGGATAATCCTAATGGTCCTAATAGTTTTAATATTGTCGATGCCGGCGCGGTAATGTTTGTGGATGGTTCCACCGGTTGGGGCACAAGCCAACAAAGCCCGGCAACCATCTCTCAAGCCAATGCCTTGGTGGGTACAGCCAGCGGAGATTTAGGGTCTTCTGCGTTTGTCATGAAACTGCCCGGAGGGGATTATCTGGTTCGATCCGGTTATTGGGATAACGGCGCCGCGGCGGATGCGGGCGCAGTTACCTGGGGTAGTGGTGTTACCGGGGTAAGCGGTATCGTCGATAGCACCAACAGTCTGGTCGGCACCTCAAAAAATGATAATGTTGGTAATTCTGTACAAATTCTTCCCAATGGCAATTATCTGGTTCTATCCAGTTTGTGGGATAACGGCACCGCAAGGGATGTGGGCGCTGTCACCTTTGGCAACGGCAAAACCGGCGTAAGGGGAGTTGTTAGCAGCACCAACAGTTTGGTGGGCACCTCTGCTAGTGACAGTGTTGGAGCCTTCGTTCAAATTTTAACCAACGGCAATTATGTGGTTCAGTCCCAGAGTTGGGATAATGGTGCCACGGTGAATGCGGGGGCGGTCACCTGGGGCAGTGGAACCAGTGGTATCAGCGGCGTCATCAGCAACACCAACAGTCTGGTGGGCACCAATGCGAATGACAATGTTGGATCTGATGTGAAATTGCTTGCCAATGGTAATTTTGTGGTTAGCTCTCTGAAATGGAATTCTGCAAGGGGTGCGTTCACCTGGGGGGATGGTAAAACAGGTAAATTTTTTGATAGTTCAGTTAATGGCATAGGAGGCTTTGTTTCTGGCGCCAATGTTTCTGACACAAATAGCCTTGTGGGTTCCACCGCGAATGATGCGCAATCTTTAACCTTCAAAGAACTTTCGAGCGGTAATTATGTCATCGGTTTAACCACCTGGGATAATGGTTCCGTGGTGGATGCCGGTGCGGTCACCTGGGGTAGCGGTACCAGCGGTGTTCGCGGGGTAATATCCTCTGCCAACAGTCTGGTGGGCAGCTCCGCATCCGATAAGATCGGAAATTCGCTGACGATTTTGACAAATGGTAATTTTGTGGTTGGTTCCAAGGATTGGAATAACGGCACTACGGTGGATGTCGGCGCTATCACTTGGGTGGATGGTACCCGGGGAATTACCGGAACCATATCCGCCACCAACAGTCTGGTGGGCGGCAAAGCAGGAGATTCCGTTGGAAATGGGGGTATCACACCCCTGACCAATGGCAACTTTGTGTTCATTTCCCCCTATTGGAGTTCCTCAACCGTTACCAATGCGGGTGCGGTGACCTTCGGGGATGGCAGCAAGGGCATTTCCGGCACCATATCTGTCAGTAACAGCTTGGTGGGCACCACGGCAAATCAATTTACCGCCGGAACCTTTGTAACTGCCCTTGCCAACGGAAACTATGTGGTTGTTACCCCGAGTTGGGATAATGGCAGCACGGTGGATGTGGGTGCGCTGACCTGGGCCAATGGAACCACGGGCCTTGCAGGCTCCATTACCACCAGCAACAGCCTGATTGGCACCAAGACAAACGATCTTAAATCACCATCAAGCAAAATACTTCCCAACGGGAATGTATTATTTAACTTATCAGGTTTTGATAACGGCAATGTGGAGGATGCAGGAGCTTTGGTTTGGATGAATGGCAGTCAGCCCACCACCGGGGTGATCAGTACCTCTAACAGCCTTATGGGTGGAACCAAAAATGATTTTGGTTCCGTGGTCCTTAATGCGTTGCCAAATGGCAATTATGTTGCCTTATTTTCCAAATGGGATAATACCAGCACCGGCACCGCTGATGCCGGCGCGGTAACATGGGGCAATGGTGCCACCGGCACCTTTGGTACGATTTCCGCATCGAATTCTCTGGTGGGCACCACCGATAAATTAGGCAATGTATATTTTAATCTGTTAAAAGAATCCAGTAATTACTTGATTCAAAATAGTACTGCCAGCGTGAATGGAGTCACCAATGCTGGATTTGTTACATGGGCCAATGGCAATATACCCCTTACCGGCACCGTAAGCGCAGCCAATTCATTAGTAGGTAGTGCTGCCGATGACAGGGTGGGATTTTCTGTTTTAATATTAAATAATGGTAACTATATTGTTACCTCATATATATGGAATAATTATACTGGTTCAGTCACCTTTGGTAATGGCAGTACCGGTGTTTTTGGCACCATCAATGAACAAAACAGCCTTATTGGCAGATCTAAAAGCGATAATATCAGCATTAACAGATTCTTGGCACCTGACGATAATTACATATTTACATCCAATTACTATGACGACCCAGATAGAAACCTGATTGATGTGGGGGCAGTGACATTTTTTGATGGCAACACGGGAACCACAGGGGTTGTTAATTCCACCAACAGTTATATTGGAAATAATGATGGTTCTACTACCAACGCTGTTATTGGAGTCACCTATGACATCTACAACAAAACCTACTATGCCTATTTCGCCAATGAAACCGTGGCTGGTTTCAGCAATAACGGCGCGATAAACCCATCTGTTATTGTGCCCAATGTCAATACCGCGCCAAGCTTTACCAGCGCCAATTCCGCCAGCTTCACCGTGGGCAATAACGATAGTTTCCAGATTGTGGCCAAGGGTATTCCCGAGGAAATTACTTACACTTTGCAGAGTGGCAGCCTGCCCAGCGGCATAACCCTTTCACCCCAGGGATTACTGAGCGGCACCGGTGTCGCCAACACCGGAGGCACCCATACTTTCACCGTGCGTGCCACGAACACCACCGGCTTTACCGACCAGGTTTTCACCCTGACCATGAAGGAAGCGCCGGTCATCACCAGCACCGCTCCGCTGCCAGCCTTTGTGATCGGGGCTAATACGCCTTCCACCTATAACTTCACGGCAAGCGGCTTCCCATTACCTATTTTCAGCACCTTTGACAGCCTGCCCAAGGGTGTTACCCTTTCCAGCACCGGTGTATTGACCGGCACACCCGTCAGTGGCACTGAGGGCACCTACGAGTTTACCGTGATCGCCACCGGCGGTGATAATCTGGTGGCCAAGCGAACCTTCACCCTGACGGTGAACTCCGCTGTAAGCATCACCAGCGCCAGCGGCACAAGCGCCCATAACGGCACCGCCAGCACCTTCCAGGTGAAGACCACGGGTGCGCCACCAGCCAGCACCTTCTCGCTGACTGGTGCACCATCAGGCGTGACCATTGACAACACCGGTTTAATCTCGATCGCCAGCACCACGGTTGCAGGCAACCATAGCTTTACCGTGAATGCCTCGAATGGCTTTGGAACCCCGTTCACACAAACCTTCACACTGGAAGTTTTCGGGCCGCCTTCCATCACCAGCGCCACCAGCACGAACTTTACCATTGGCACTGTTGGTAGCTTCAACTTCACTGCCAGCGGCAATCCCAACAACTTCACCTTCAGCACCAGTGACGCACTGCCGGCAGGACTTGCCCTTTCAAGCCTTGGGGTTCTCTCTGGAACGCCGGAGAATGGCTCCAGCGGTTCGTTCAGTGTGGATGTGAAAGCCTTCAATGGGGTAAGCAGCACCAGCCAGAGTTTCACCATCCAGATTGCCAAGGCAACTTCCAGTGTGAACCTTGGCCTGAGTTCTTCCGGGTCGATCAACCCCGGCACCGATGTCACCCTGACTGCGACTGTGACCGGTGGTTCCATCCCCAAGGGTGGAATCATGACCTTCAAGGATGGCAGCACTGTGATCGGCACCGCCAAGGTCGACCCCACCACAGGCATCGCCATCTTTACCACCAATTCATTGGCCTCTGGCAGCCACAGTCTTAGCGCTGAATACTCCGGTAACACCGCGTATCTTTCCTCCACAAGCAACACTGCCACCCAGTTGGTGAGAACCGTATCCACCACCACAGTGACCAGCAGTGGCTTGAACGCGGCTTATCATGCAAGTGTGACCTTCACCGCCACCATCAGCAATAGTTCCGCCACTGGCACGGTGGATTTCTTTGATGGCAGTACACGCATTGCCCAGGGTGTTGCGGTAAGTGGTGGTGTGGCAACATTCACCACCTCCACCCTCTCCGCAGGTTCGCACAGCATTTCTGCTGCTTACAGCGGCGACAACAGTTTCACCACCAGTACAAGCAGCCCGATCAGCCAATCGGTGATCGCGACATCCACCACGGGGCTGACCAGTTCTGCGAGTGGCGCGGTTAATTACAACACCGCGGTCACCTTCACTGCAACCGTGACCGGTTCCGCGGGTACCCCGACTGGCACCGTGCAGTTTTACCTCGATGATGCCCCTTTGGGAACGCCTGTGACCTTGAACGGTTCCGGTGTGGCAATCTACACCTCGTTGGTGAATAACGGTAGTAACTCGAATGTGCCATTGCCCGCTGGAAGCCTGAATATCAAGGCGGTTTACTTGGGCGATATAGCTTATTCCAACAGCACCAGCAGCGTGGTGAACCAAGAGGTGCATGCGACCACCGCCACCGTGGTAAGTTCCTCCACAACATCTACCCTGCTTGGCAGCACCGCAACCTTTGTGGCAAGGGTGACCAACACCGCTGGTTCCACGGCCCCAACCTCGGCCAATGTCAGCTTCTTCGATGGTTCCACCTTGTTGGGCACCGTCCCCGCCAACCCCGTTGCCAACACCAACTACTCCGAGGCGACATTCACGACCACCAGCCTCACCGCGGGTAACCATAACATTGTGGCGGAATATGCTGGCAATCCGCAGACCTTCTTCTCCAACAGCGAGAGTTCTGTGCTGAGCCACAGCGTGGTGCTGAACACGACCACCACCGTGACCGCCACGCCCGCAAACGCCTATCAGAACGACCAAGTGACCTTTACTGCCACCGTGGCACGAACCTCGGCTGGCGCCACCCCCACGGGCAGCGTCACCTTCTTCAGCGATAATATTCAGTTGGGCGCACCTGTTGCACTGGTGAACGGCGTGGCAACCTACACTAACTCATTCGCCAACCCCAGTACCCAGAGCATCACCGCCAAATACAGTGGCGATAACGGGGTTACCTCGACCAGCGAAGGGAGCATCTCCAAGCAGATTCTGGAAACCCAGACAACCTCCACCGTGCTGGCTTCATCCGCCAACCCATCCGCCAATGGCAGCGCGGTTACCTTTACAGCAACCGTAAATGTTGGTAGCGGCACCCCAACCGGCACCGTCACCTTCTTTGATGGGGCAACCCAACTGGGAAGCGCTGTCACCTTGGTGAATGGCGTGGCAACTTTGCAGACCAGCGCGCTGACCAATGGTGACCATTTGATTACCGCGGTCTACACCAGCAACGCCAACGCCTTTGGATCAAGCACCAGCACCAAGTTGAACCAGCGGGTTAACCAGGCACCCACCATCACCTCGGCTGCCGCGGATAGCTTCCTGATTGGAACCAACCGAACCTTTACCTTCACGGCGAACGGCTTCCCGAACCCTTCCTTCAGCACCCTTAGCATTCTGCCCAAGGGATTGCATCTTACCAGTGATGGGGTACTGAGCGGAGCGCCTGTGGCGGGTACCGGTGGAAGCTATACCTTTGCCGTGGTCGCATCGAACGACTTTGGCCAGGATGCCAGCGTGAACTTCACCCTGACGGTGAACGAGCCCGCCAGCTTCACCAATGCCAATGCCACGACTTTCACCGCGGGCATTGCCGAAAGCTTCAAGCTTTCTGCCAAGGGTTTCCCTGCTGCCACCTTCCGCGTTGCCAATGGTTCATCCCTGCCCAGTGGGCTTAGCATCACCACCAGCGTAGTGAACAGTGAGACTGTATGGGCCATCAGCGGCACCCCCGCGGTGGGTACCGGCAGAAACACCCCGTACACCTTTGTGCTGGAGGCGGTGAATAATGTTGGCACTGCCGCCACCCAGACTTTCAGCCTGACCATCAACGAGCCGCCATCCATCACCAGCCTTGACTACGCCAGCTTCACGATTGGCAGCTACACCAACAGCTTCACGGTGACTGCCGCTGGTTTCCCTGCGCCCAGCATCAAGCTGATGAGCGATCTTCCTGCCGGCATCAAATTCCAAAACGGCGGCCTTTCCGGAACTCCGCTGTTTGGAAGCGAACGCAGCTACAACCTGAAGTTTGTGGCCTCCAATGGGTTCGGCGATGTGGCGATCCAGGACTTTACCCTGAACATTCTGCAGGTTGATCCGACTTTGGTTTGTCCATCCACCACCAATGACCGCACACCATCCTTCAGCGGCACCGCGGAACCAAACTCACAGATTGAAGTCATCATCACCCGTCTGGGCAGCCCCAGCAGCACCACGGTATTCAAGACCACCGCTGGCCCTCTGAACACTGAAAACCTGTTTGAACCATCCCAGTGGTCTATTGACATGGGCACGGACACACCCGATAGCGGGTTTCTTAAATCCCTTGCCGATGGCGACTACATCGTCATGGTCAGCGCGATCGATGGAGCTGGGAACCGCACTTCATTAAGGTCGAATAACGGCACCATCCGTACCTTCACCGTGGATGCGACCCCACCCGCCATACCCGGGGTTGGACTCACAAGCGTGAGCGATACCGGTGTGCTGGGCGACAAGATTACAAGTGTGAATAGGCCGACCATCGCGGGCACCGCCGAGGTTAACAGTGCCATCACACTGACCATCAACGAATTGGTATTTACCACCACTGCCAACGGCAGCGGAAGATGGGCGGTGAATTTGGCCACCGCGCTTCCAAGGGGTGGAAATGCCATCATGGCAGCCCTGAGCGATGGAAAATACGAGGTTTCTGTGACGGCCACAGATTCGTTTGGCAACACCTCGGAACCGGGAATCATGAACTTGGTGGTTGATTCCACCGCCCCCATCGCACCTGCGATCACCAGTCCCCAGAAAACCAGTGACACCACCCCGTTGATTTTCGGCACTGCCGAGGCGAACAGCACTGTCACCGTGGTGGTCACCCATCGCGACAGCACCAACAGCACCATTTCCGGTCCCGCGACTTTTGTTGTGAATGCCAATGCGAATGGTGAATGGACGCTTGATCTTGGCACTGCCGTGACGGTCAGTGGTTCCATTCAGGTTTTTGCGAACAATGCGGAAAATTACTTTATCGAGGCAAACGCCAGGGATGCCGCGGGTAACCAGAACAACAACGCGATTGGTACTCAGACACTTGGCTTTGACCGCGACACCCCGCAGGTTCTTTCGGACAAGTTGACCAACCGTTCCTTCCCGATTGTTGCGGGCAAGGCCAACGCCGGTGACACACTGTTGGTGGTTCTTAACTCGGTGACTTACAGCACCCCAGTCGATGCGCAGGGGAATTGGTTGCTGGACACCGCCACCGCGACCGTGGTGACCGGAACCTCGGCGGCCTTTGCCGATGGCGTTTACCCCGTTAGCGTTTATTATCAGGGTGCAAATCCATCCTCTGCGGTGGTTGCACAGAACCTTGAGGTGGACAGGACCGCGCCGGTGATAAGCAGCGTGACATCCTCATTTGGCACCATCCTGAACCAGAAAAATTCCACCCAGCCAGCAACCCTCGAAATTTTGATCACCGGTATTGAAAATGAACAAACCGTGACCGTTTCTCTGGATGGGGTCAACTACACGGGAGTTTTGTTGAATGGGGTTGCGAAAGTGGTTGTGCCGGAATCGGCGCTTTCCTCGCAACCGGATGGCGCCAATAAGACCATCCTGGTTTCCACAACCGACCGCGCGGGCAACCCATCGCTGCCGTTCTCTTTCAACTTCAGCGTGGATAAATCCGGCCCCGCATGCCCATCCTTTGTGAGCATCACCACCACGCCCAATGGCGATATCGGCACCACGCCTTTCACCGGCTACACCCAGCCTGTGGTCACCTTCCGCGGTGAACCCGGCCAGACACTGCTGCTTTACGGCCCAAGTGGCATCATCTCCACCGACAGTTACACCGTGGTGGAAACAGCCGATACCACCAACCCCAACCAGCAGGCCAGCTTCTATGTGATCACCTTCAGCGCGCCCCAGGCTTCCGGTGATTACCAGATCAAGCTCATTGATCAAAACGGCAACGAAAATGCCAACGAGACCTCTGCCAGCAAGCGCGCTAATAATTTCTTCAACATCAACAGCGTGCCGGTGGTGTTTGATAACCAGTCCCTGCGTTCCACGCAGAATGGAAATGAGACAGGCCAACTTCAGGTTGGCAATGTGCTCAACGGCCAGATGTTCACCGTGGTGCTGGACCCAGCCACCCAGCAGCTTGTGAACCCAAGATTGCAACCCGATGGCACATGGATCGACCTGGATGGCGAAACGGTGACCTTTGGCCTTGCCGAGAGTTCTGTTATCGAGAGCGATAGCCAGGGCAGCCCGCTTATGCTACGGGTTTTGCTTGCCAATGAATCTTCCTTGATCTTGAACGTAAAAACGGGTGCTTACACATACACCCCAGTGGTGGGACCTGCCAGAACCGATGTGTTCCAGGTATCCGTGAAGGACACTTCCGGCAATGTTTCCAGGTTGCAGCTTTCCTTCAACACGGTGGACACCCTGGACCGCGATGGTATTGCAGCCCAAAGCGAAACCACCATCGCCAACCTTGGCGGCAATAGCAATGGCGACCTCAACCAGGACGGCACCGCCGATAACAGGCAGGCCTCGGTTTCCAACCTCGCCTGGAGAACCCAGCAGGACTTCGCCAACGCGGCTAATCCAGATACCGTTCAGAACACCAACCCCGCAGCCATCATCACCATGGTTGTGAACGCGACGGCATTTGACCCTTCCACTTCCACCACGCTGGCTCAGTTGATGGGCAATGTGGATCCGCTGGCTCAATTGCTCCAGATTGGTGTTCTTAGCACCAATGGCCTGGTTGCGGATCAGCCCAACCTTTATAAGCCATGGGATGTTCTTGATTTCACCGTGGAATCGCTGGTCAGTACCGGCCTGAATGACATTAACCCCAACCGGGATGGCACCCAGATTCAGGTATCCATCGATATTTCCAGGGCCAATATCCCGACCACCGGCCTCGGCTTCAGCATGTACCGCAAGTACATCTCCGCAAGCACCCTTTCTGCCTATTCGGATGCCGGTATCAGCCTGACAGACCTTGGTGGTACCCCAATCACCGCCGTTGGATGGTATGATTTCACCCAGCGCACCGCCGGGGGAGATGGCGCCAGCTTCAAGGATTTCAATAACGATGGCAAAGTGGATGCGATTATCCTCACCCTTACGGATAACTCGTTTGGTGATAATAACCCGATTGCCAACAAACTGAGGGACCCAGGCACACCAGGTTCCACCATCCAGAGCAATCCCGGTGGCCCCAACCCAACTGTGCCCACACCCCCCGGTTCCAACCCGAACAACCCGGCCTTGCCAGGTTTCATGGTCAGCAGCACCGGTTCCACCAGCACTGGGGTCTGGTCTTACAATGCCAATTCCACGGTTGCTTCCAGTTCGGTGGTTCCGTTCGCGAACTTCCGAGGCGAGGTTCGCATTGTGCGTGCTGACACCAACGGCGATGGCGTGGCCGATATAGTGGCTACCATGGGAACTGGCGGGTTGCCAACCTTGAAGGTGATTGATGGCGCCACCCAGAACACCTTGTTGGAGATGAATGTCTACGACACGGCTTTCCGAGGCGGCATCTATGTCACCACGGGTGATACCAACGGCGATAACATCCCCGAGATTATCACCGGTGCCGGTGCTGGTGGCGGCCCCCATGTGAAGGTTCTTAACGCCAGAACAGGAGCCGAGCTAGCTTCCTTCTTCGCCTATGATCCATCGTTCAGCGGTGGCATCTCGGTGGCCGCGGCCGATCTGGATGGCAACGGAATCGCGGAGATCGTCACCGGCGCCGGCCCGGGCGGTGGACCCCATGTGAAGGTCTTCGACTCGACCAGCTTCCATGTGATGAAAGAGTTCATGGCCTATGATCCATCTTTCAGGAATGGAATCTTCGTAGCCGCGGGAGATTTCATCTCCGATGGCAAACGCGAGATCATCACGGGTGCTGGCCCCGGCGGCGGCCCGCATGTGAAAATCTGGGATTATGCGACCCTGAATGTGGATGGTCAGTTCATGGCCTATGGCGGAGTGACCGACAGCAACGGCCAGGTGGTTGACCAATTCTTCTCCGGTGGTGTGCGCGTTGCCCTGGGTGATGTGAATGGTGACAACATCAATGAGATCATCACGGGTGCCGGTCCGGGTGGCGGACCTCATGTGAAGGGTTTCGCAGGCTTCCAACTGGAACTCATCCTGAGCGCGTTTGCTGGCGATGAGAATGACCGCAACGGCATATTTGTAAGCTAACACTTACAACGACACTAGAAAAAGGGGGAGGTTTAAACCTCCCCTTCTTTTATTGAAACAGCTTCAAACAGTTGATTATCAAGAGCATTTTAAGGTTTCTGTATACTGCCTTTGGGGTTTTCGTTAAGACCTAATTCACAACGATCTTGTAGGAAAAATGGGAGATTTTTTAATCGCCAGTAATCACCTGGCCATCATCCCGGGTGGATAATTGGGCAAGGGCAAGAAGAGTAATACTATCTCTAATAAACCTTACGCTACCATCGGCAAAACCTGCGTTTACCCCACCCGTATGGGTGGAATTTAAAGGAATGTTGCTGCCAAAGTTGGGGCAAACACCGGTGTTGCAGTCGCCACCGTTGGCCCAGCCTTTTTTCTGATTTATTTTATAACGAACGGAAGTGCATGCGAAATGCCTTGAATCCGCCAGATTGGTTCCACCCGGGGGAGTGCCATTAAATCCCGTTCCAATAAACCAGCCATGGTAACCGGTGGACCAGTTGACCTTGGTGCCATCGACGGTTTGCAAGGTATCAGACATTTCGCTGACCATCATGGTGTTGCTGGTACCATCCGTGATTTCAGTAATTTTGATGTTTTTATTGACCGGAAGGGCACCTCCGGCAGACATGAGACCGCCACCACAGCAACCGGTCCCGGTCGCACCATTGACAACCCGGTTTTCGGTATAACCCGAACCAACAAAACCATCGTTGGTGGCACCAGCGATACCCGCGTAGGATACCCAATATATTGTGTTTCCTGCCCCGCCATTATTAAAGGTATACATCCCTGTCACCCACTCTGGTAATGTGGTTGAGGGACAACGCATCACCGGTATTGGCTTGTTTTCGGCCTGTGTGTAAGTGCTTCCGGTCCAACCGGGACTGTTGACATTGATATTTACCAGGTCACCCAAGCTTTGCTGCTCGAGATAGGGAAGCATGAAATAACGCCATGACATGCCATATCCGTTCGCATTAGTGGGACTGCCTTGCTGGCCCCCCATGGGAAAAAAGGCAAATACATTGTGGTAATTATTCAAGCCAAGCATGATTTGCTTTAAGTTGTTGGTGCATTTTGCCCGGGCAGCGGCCTCCCTTACTTTTTGAACTGCCGGCAGAAGCAGTCCGATAAGAATTGCAATGATTGCGATGACCACCAGAAGTTCAATAAGGGTGAAACCTGAACCCCGCGAGATACGCCTGTGGCAAAAGGATACTTTGTTCATTTGGATGTTACCTGAAAGGTAAATTTTGAATTAGCTTTGACATCCGCTGTCATTTTGCTTTGGTTACCGTATTTTTCCGGGAGAATGTTCTTCTTTCCGGGGTCATTTCCCTTTTTCATGGATTCAGGAATGGATGGATCCCACTGATTTGGAACCCAGCGCGCAAACCTGACGATGTTGGAACCAGGCATGGCCTTGCCCTGGAATTTTCCATCCGTGATTTGAATTTGCGCCGGTGGATATCCCTGCAGAGAAAATTCAATGGTTCCATCAGCCATCGGTTTGCCATCAAGCTCTACAGACCCCTCCACGATTACAGGCAATATATCCGGGGTACCGCATCCTGTGGCAAAAAAGATCACCAAAAGAAAAAGGTAAAAGGCTTTCATGGGTTTTCACCACAAATCATTTTATTAAGGGACTTAAACTATCTTCTTTTAATAAACCTTTCTCTGCAACTGAAAAATAGTGGTGATTTAAGAATCCCCTAACGAAACCTTTCACCTTTTCTGGCTTGAGGAGTAGACCGTATTCCCTTCCTTGATGGTTTGAAGGACTTTCAAATCCATCAGGCGGTCTGGATTCATGGTGAGCGGATTATCGGAAAGAATCACAAAGTCTGCCAGTTTGCCAGCCTCGATGGTTCCCTTGGTGGATTCCTCGCCATACTGGTAGGCGGCATGGATGGTGAGAGCCTTCAGTGCCTCGGCAACAGAAACCCTTTGATCGGGACCGATGATATCACCCGTTCTGGACTTGCGGGTGACGCAGGAGGAGAGAATCCGAATGGAATCGGGAAGTGCCACAGGGGCATCATGATGGGATGTCCATTTCATGCCCCGGCGTATGGCGGAAGCAGAGGGACTGATGCGGTAAGCCCTTTCCTTGCCCAGCACTTCATCCCTGTGCCAGTCTCCCCAGTAATAAGTGTGCATGTTGAAAAAAGAAGGCATGATACCCATTCTTGCCATGTCATCCAACTGGTCTTCGCGGACGGTCTGGGCATGGATCATCACTGGGCGGGTTGCCTTTACCTTTTCCGGGTCGCCTGCTTGCTTAAGGGCGGCGATATACTGGTCAGAGGCGGCATCCCCGTTGCAGTGGGCGAGAATCTGCCATTTTTTCTCGACTGCCTCGCGGATAACGGGGAATAGCTGGCTGTCACGAAAGGTTGGGTATCCACGGTAATCCTTGCCCAAACCCGGTGGTGGCACCTTGTAAGGTTGGGTCAGCCATGCGGTTTTCCCCTGGGGTGAGCCATCAAGATTTACCTTGATACCTCCGACACGGAAATGGCCCTTATATTTCTCGCCATGCCATTTGGAATCAAACGGAGACTTGGACATGAAGGGATCCAGATAAGACACCACATCCACCTTCAATACTCCCGCTGCCGCGGCCTCCCCAAGGGCCTCCAAATTTTCGGAAGTGGCACGCCCATCCTGCACCGTGGTGTAGCCAAATGATGCGGAGGATTCCTGCCCCTGTTCAATGAAGAAGCGAAGGTTTCCCTGGCTGACCAAAGGCATAACATGATTGAAGAGCATAGGAACCCATGCTGTTTCCTCCAGCACCCCGTTGGGTGTCTTTCCATCCTCTTCACGACGAATTACACCACCATTGGGGTTGGGGGTTTTATCGGTGATGTTTGCCATCTTCAGCGCGGCGGTGTTTACGGCACCAAGGTGCCCCGACTGATGGATGAGAACAACCGGTTTGTCTTTGGACACAAGATCAAGGTCACGACGGGTGGGGTGGCGGCGCTCGAGAAGTTGGGCATCATCGTAGCCAAAACCGATGATGATGCGATTTCCTCCCACGCGCTTGGCAGACTCGTAACATTCCCATTCAAGGAGAATATCCCGCAGGGAATTGATACTTTGCCCTTTGCCATCGGGCGGTGGAAGGAGGTTTGCCACCGAACGCTGCAGCCCGATATAAATCAAGTGACCATGGGAATCGATGAAACCCGGAAGCAGGGTCCTGCCGCCCAAGTCCACCATTTTGGTGTTTGGACCTTTTTGGTTTGCCAGGTCATCCATGGTTCCGACCGCGGTGATTTTTCCAGCGCGCACCGCGACGGATTTTGCGGAAGGCTGCCTTTCGTTCATGGTGATGACATGGGCGTTATGGAAGATTTGATCCGCCTCCTGGGCATATAGATATGGTGAGCACCATAACAATAAAAAGAGAATGAAAAACCTAGTAAATAAACTAAACATTAAATTTTCTCCGTATTCTGATTAGCTTGATCCTGAAAATGTAAACGCAGCTTGCTTGAAGAAAACCAGCGTGAGTACAATATACCAAGGAAAAATTTTTGCAGATTATCAAAAGTAAAGCGTAACCCTCATAGTTTGGATCAATCACCGGACCATTTTTTGGTCAAATCTTCCGCAACAAGTTTTCCATCCAAAAACAAGCGCATTCTTCGCTGACCCTTTTCCGGAGTCGCTGTCATGGCGACATGATACCATTGCCCCGGCTTTAGCAAAGGTTCCGAGGAAACACCATCGTTGACGTTCAATCTTGCGGTGAGTCGATAGGGCGCGCCATTCCCATCTGCATTACTGCCCTGCAGTTTGAGAACATAACGCCTGTTGCCTAGCCCGATAATATCGCCTCCACCCGGATGTGCATTTTTACTGCCAAGCCTTGCATCAGGTTTGATCCATGCCGCCAGGGTCATACCCTTGGAATCGGCTTTCGTTTCCAAGTTGGAAAGTTGTTTGTCGGAGGCAAGGAGAGAAATTTCCCCAGCTTCAAGCGGTCGATTTATCACAAGGGTTCTTCCTATGAGGCCTCGATAGAAAGCACCATGCAAATAAAACCTTTCACAGCCTAGAACAATCCCGCCACCATCGGACATGGCGAACGAGGCCGTACGCGCATTCTCGTAGGATTTATAAGAGGCAAGGTATTCAAAGTTCTGGGCATTTCCAAAAATATGCATCCCGATGTAACCGGAAGGATGAAAGTCTTTGGAGCCTTCGGGATTTTCGGTAAATTTCAGGGCGGGCCTTCCGTCTTCAGTAACCCATTTCAGATTGACGGTCTCTAGCAGTCCGTTCCCTGCATAGTTCAGGGAGTGATAGCCTTTCCCCTCCAGCATCCTGAAATCAGCTATGGCCCCTTTGGGACTTGGTTCCATTTTTGCCGGAGATAGGTTCGGGCTAGGAAGAATCCCCTCTGGGAGGTTTTCTCCTTCGGCAAACTTTGTAAACTCCACATCGGTTACCTGGAAAGAACCTGTGCCAGCATTTCCAAAGGCAATTTGAAGAGTTGGGCTATCCTCCGGCAAATCAAAAACAAAACCTGTTTTTTTCCACGAAAAAGAACCGTTCCCCAGATAATGACGAGCCTGCAAAATCATGGTGTTACTTTTGGAGCGCACCGCATCAAGCTCGATGCGTCCACCTGGACCTATAAGATTATCACCCCTTACCATAGCGGTGACAAAATAACGCCCCTTCTTCAGGTTGACAGCCTTGGAAAGCGAAGCCTTTCCGTAGGAGGCTGGTCCCAGTTTCATGGCAAACCCGCTGCCGGCACCACAGTTTTTAACCAGTTCATAAGAGGGTCGTGTGTTGTGGCCTGTCATGAAAGGGGTTCTGCCAAGTTGCCATGTCTGGCTCATGGGAACATAATCACTGAAGGTAAGCTTCGGCCATTCATCCGCAAAGATATAATGATGCTTGGGATCAAGCATGGGCGAAATATAAACCTTGGATTGTTCAAAGAGTGCCTTTGCCTCTTCCAATGGATACCCTGTGTAGCGATATTTAACCCGAACCTTGGTGCCGGGTAAGGAGGTTTCCGGAGGAAAAGACACACCGGTATCATAAAATGCGGCACAGACTGCGGTATTACACTGGCGAACTACCGCTTTTCCATTCGCCATATTTTGTGGATTCCAACTTGGATCTATCTCATATTCAACCGCGGGGGCAATTCTCATATCCTTGTTATGGCGGCCATACCAGACACGCTGTCCATGATAAGTTTCCAGATCAAACTGGGGTCCCGGGTCAACCGGATAAACAGGTCTATGGTATACATCCCCGCCTTTTCGTTTTGCCACCAGATACTGCCAGTTAAATGGATCAAGCGGGGTATGATGCTCAAAATCAAATCCATAACGAAAATGAAAGGGGTTACCGGCAAGGACCTCAAGTTCACTGTCATGATCATAGGTGTAGCAACCACGAACACTGTCAAAAGCTACTTTCATCATGGTTTTGGTTTCAAAACGACCCTTGGTATGCTTGCCTTTCCAGGTGGCAGTAAGGGATTCTCCTCCGCCACTGGTTTGAACATCCATGGTACTATTGGTTGCCTCAGGATATGCTCCCTGGTTTTGGGTATCCCAATGGCTGTTCCAGGTTAGTAAGGGTTTGAAACCAGGCAGAAGTTTCACATTCATGATGTTATTGGACTCTGTGCTGGGTAGCAGCAATATGGGCTCCAAGCCATCAAACACCCAGGTTCTTCCTCCAAGCCATTTGCGTGCGGAAAACTTCGGGTGGTGGGGTTGCAGGATGAGATTTGGTTCTGGAAAGACATCCTTGAGATTTAGTTGGGAAAATTGAACCTTTGCCCCACTGGATACACCAATACCAACGCGGCCTTTTTTAGGCAGAGGTGAGAGACGATCCACATACCGTATTACCTCTTGTTCTTTAATGGAAACGCGGATGACTCCGTTAGAGATGTTTACCTTGAGAGGAAGTGACTGGCGTGTTTCAACTTTACACGGGACTGAAGCTAGATAACCACCATCAGGATATCGAACCAGGGCGATTTCCTGGTATTTCGATGAAACTTGGACCCTGTAACCACTTGTTCCATCTTGATTGGAGTGAAAAAGTATACCTGCTTCAAAACCCTGGTCTGGAAAAGTCGGATCAGGCCAGACGGACCAGGAAGAGCCAAAATAGGAAAACTCCCTGGCGACTTCCTCAATAGTTATTAAAGCTGATATTTCGGTGTTTCCAGTTTCCTTTGGAGATCGCAGGAATGACCATTTGCTTCCATGCAGAGTTACATTATCTCTGGTAAGCCTAACTGGTTTTGTATCAGAGCTTAGCGCTGCCCAGGATGTAAAATCCTCAGCGGAAATACCAATATTTGGCAAAAGTAAAAATATCACACTATTAGTGATGAATTTCAGGTATGAGCCTTGCAAAGTTATGGCTCCTTATTGAATGGAAGATAATGATCAACTTTGAAAGTATTTGTACTTTGACGGCTTGATCTTTGCCAGATTATTATCATTTGAATATGCTTGGTAAATACCCTACAGATTCATACCTCATTTTTCAGACTTTTGGGCGGGCTTTTTCCCGGGATTTGGCCTTGGGTATCTGATCACTTCCACATCATTTTTTTGCTTGGCGCCGGGAGTGCTTCTGCCTTCCGTGATCAATCTTTCCAAGAGTAACTGCATTTCTGATACTTTGTCCGCCATACTGGAAGCAAGATTTCGGGATTCTTCCAGATCTTCGGAAAGATTATAAAGCTGCACGGACTGGGTCGGATCCATCCCGGGGGCCCAACCTCCGGAACCAGGCGCGGGAATGTATTTCCAGGAACCCATTCTGACTCCAGGCACACCTTGGATGGAAGTACTGATCGCGTTGGTACGGACGGGTGTTTTATCGCCTTTCAATACCGGCAGAAGACTGAAACTATCCTCCCCGGAATTTTGCGCAACTTTCAGATCCCATATATCGGCAAGTGTTTGAAAGATATCCGCGTGGTGCACCAGTTGATCGCATATGGAACCTGCACTCACCAAACCAGGCCACCGCACCAGAAAAGGAACCCTGTGGCCACCCTCCCAGGCATCGGCCTTGTATCCCCTTAGAGGCCCACTGGGGTAATGACCTTGTTTTTCAAGCTCTTTGACACCGGCGTAAGGTGCGCAACCATTGTCCGAAGTGAAAATCACAAGCGTGTTCTTACTCAATCCATTTTTATCTAATGCCTCTAAAATCTTTCCCACACATGCATCAGTCTCCATGACAAAATCCGCATAGGGATTCAAACCACTGCGATTGATCCAATCTTTGTTGACTGCAAGGGGCGTATGCGGCGAGGTAAGTGGCAAATACAGCAAAAACGGTTGTTTCATTCTTGATGAATCATCGATGAAATGTACTGATCTTTTGGTTAGTTCTGGCAGAATTTTTTCGAGTTTCCAATTTGGAAGCGCAGGCCCTTGCTGACTTGCCTGATTGCCACCAATCATTTTTTGGGTCAGGAATTCCTCTGGAATTCCAACGGTTCGATCATTCTCTATGAAGCAATAAGGTGGCCAGTTGGGAACATCGGTTCCAAAATACTGATCAAAACCCCTGGATATCGGTCCGTTAAGAATGTTTTTGGAGAATAACCTCTTCCATGCCGCCTGTTGTTCTTTGCTGGCTTGAGGTGCCCCAGCAGATAATTTTTTTTCTTCTTTGTTGGATTTTTCATTTGCGGACGCCTTCGGAGACAAAAGCCGGCGATCCTGCATGTTGAATTGCCAGTCCCAACCCAGGTGCCATTTGCCTATACAGGCAGTGCGGTAGCCTTTTTTCTTTGCGAGGGATGCAATCGTTGGACGGTCGGAGGCAATCAATGGGCTGCCATAGACATTCACAATCCCTGACTGCAGCCTTGTACGCCAATGATACCTTCCTGTCATTAGAGTGTATCGCGAGGGTGAACATACGCCCGAGGATGAATGAGCATCCGTGAATCGCATTCCTTCCCTGGCAATTCTGTCAAAATTGGGAGTTGGTATTTTGCAGCGTTTTGGGTTATTGCACATCACATCGCCATATCCAAGGTCATCTGCAAGTATGAGGATAACATTCGGAAGGGATATGGTAGATTCCGCCCCGCTAGCATTAAAAGTGAGAAAAAACAAAAATCCTGTTAGCAATTCAGGAATTCGCAAAAAGGCGATGTTTTTAATAGCTATTTGAAACACATTCCACGGTTTGATCATTCCTATCCCATTTCAGAATCATTTTTCTGGAAATATTCCATCACTTGGAGGCAAATGATTTTCTTGCATTGCTGGCGGGCAGGGTTTTTACCCAGTCTAACGCTTTTTGGGTCAGAGCTTTCACTAGATCCGGGTTGGACATTGCCAGATCTTTTTCTTCACTAGTGTCTTTTGGAATGTTAAATAGTTGTGCCCCTGTACCGTCATGATTCACAAATAGTTTCCAATCCCCATCACGGATGGCAAGGGAAGGGGGCATATAACGGTCCTTTGCACCTTGAACACCAAACAACCATTCCCAATGCAATGGTTTTGTACGTTTACGGGTTTTCCCCATCCAAATGTCGGTTACATCCTCACCATCGCAAAGCAGGTTCTTTGGCAAATCAACCCCTGCCAGCTTGCAAACGGTTGGAAGAAAATCCACAGCGCTGGTTACACTTGTTTCATCCCTCATTCCCGCAGGAATACGACCAGGCCAACGAACAAGTCCAAAAGTTCGGATGCCGCCCTCGTACATGGAACGCTTCCTTGCCCTTAAGGGTCCGGTGTTTCCCACGCCAGCATTGGCGGCATTTCCAACCCTGTAATCCTCGGCACCATTGTCACTGGAAAAAAAGATAATGGTGTTGTCGGCAAGTTTTAATTCATCCAACGCAGTGAAAAGTCGCCCCAATTGGGTGTCCAAATCCGTAAGGGATGCACAGAAAACCTGCATCTGGCTTTTTAAGTTTTTGGCATTTCCAAGATAGCTTTGCATCCAACCTCCAAAGCCCGGGGCTTTAGGGTCTGGTGAAAGGTTGTCATAGGGTGCAAGTTGGGCAGGAGTTGGATTCAATTTTGCATGTGGTAAAAGTGTCCAAAGATTCACATAAAAAGGGCCGCCCTTGTTTTCTTTAATGAATTGAATGGTTTCATCCACAATGATCTCAGTAGACTTGGCCCTGAAGTAAGGGGTTTTAGCTTCATCCCCCAAGCTTGGCCCATTCCCATTGACAACTTTGGATTTGTCAAATCCGTACGCGTGTGGTGCTGGAGCCTCGTCCCCGTTACCAAGATGCCACTTACCAAAATGTGCAGTTGAATAACCAGCACTTTTTAAAAGACTTGGAAGTGTAATTTCTTTGGGATCCAGCCAATCCGGCATATCACGTGAAGCATTTAGTTTATGGTCAGCAAAATGACCATGAATTTTAAAATGGGCAGGATACCTTGATGTCATGAATGAGGCACGACTCGGTGAACATACCGTTGCAGAAACATAGAACTGCCGAAGCCATGTGCTTTGGCTGGCAAATTTGTCAAGATTTGGTGTCTTGGCATAGGGATGTCCGGCAAAACCAGCATCACCCCATCCCTGATCATCCGTGAGAATAAATATCACGTTCGGTTTCTGCTTGGCGATCGATTCCGCACGGGTAGCTTGTGGAAACAGGAATAAAATTATTATCCATAAAATTGTTGTTCTGAAATTCATTTACCAGTCCTCAATAAGTTAAATATTATTCCTAATTCATACCTGATGAAGAACATATTCTACACCTTGCACGCTTGCATTTCATACAGACAAGTTGATGATCAGTTATTTTACTTCAGCAGATTTTAAAAACATCATTTTAACAAAGTGCCTATTTCTAACTTTGAAGAAATGGCGAACATGAAACCGCCATAATGTGGAAGAATAAAAATCACCCTGAAGAGATAAATTTAGACTTGGAACAATTTTGTTTTTACATGTTGGAGAAATATCAGAAAATTAGAGTACCAAGTATCTCCTTGAATGGACTTTAACTGTCTCCGACACGGAACGGTCTTATTTCTAAAAAAAGGATTTCATCATGGATTGGCCAAACCAGCTATTTATTGGCAATCAATGGGTGGAAGGTGATTCCAAACGATCCTGGGAGGTCATCAATCCCGCAAACCAACAACTTCTCACCAAGGTTGCCCTGGCTAATTCTGTGGATGTTAACAAAGCGGTGTTAAGCGCAAGAAAGGCTTTTGACGATGGCCCCTGGCCAAGGATGGATCCGCTGGAAAGAGGGAGATATCTTTTTAGTTTGGCGGAAAAAATTCGCGCCAATTTGGAAGTCTTGGCAAAAACTGACACGCTTAATGTTGGCAAACCAATTCGGGATACACTTGGTTTTGATATTCCGTGTGCCGCCAATCTTTTCGAAAGCTATGCCGGTCTTCCAGATAAAATCGCCGGTAAATGCTACGGAACCCTTCCTGAAAATGTGACCATGCAATATCGGGAACCCATGGGCGTGATAGCGGCTATTGTCCCGTGGAATTTTCCCCTTACCAACGCAGCCATCAAACTTGCCCCTATTCTTGCATGCGGAAACACGGTTGTCTTGAAACCATCGGAAGTATCCCCGTTGTCTGCATTGATGCTTGCAAAACTTGCCAAGGAAGTTGGTTTTCCACCCGGGGTGATCAATGTTCTTCACGGTACAGGCGCTGAAGCCGGTGCTGCCCTGGTGGAACACAAGGGCATCGACAAAATAACTTTCACGGGCAGACATCAGACCGGTTCGCAAATGCTGGCTGCAGCCCGAAATGGCATCAAGGGAGTATTGCTGGAATTAGGAGGTAAAACACCAAGCCTTGTGTTTGAAGATGCTGATATGGACATGGTTGTCAATGGCGTCATCACAGGTATCTTTTACAACCTTGGTCAGGTTTGTGTCGCGGGATCCAGATTGCTGGTTCATGAAAGCCAAAAAGAAGAGCTTCTGGAAAGAATCATTTCAAAGGCAAAGTCCCTGCGGCAAGGCGACCCGATGAACCATGAAAACCATCTGGGTTGCCTGGCAACCCATCAACACAAGCAAATAGTCCTTCAATACATCGACATTGCCCAGAAAGAAGGGGCCCGTTGCGTTTATTCCGGAAAGAATAACCATGGTGATGAAAGTTGCTTTCTTCCTCCAACGATTTTTGATGGTGTGAAACCGCGGATGACCATCTCGCGGGAGGAAATATTTGGCCCGGTGCTGAGTGTTATTACTTTCAAAGATGAGGATGAGGCAATCAAGATAGCCAACGACAGTGACTTTGGTCTGATGGCAAACATCTGGACTAGCGAGGGTAGAAGGGCACTAAGGGTGGCCAGGCAGTTAAAAGCCGGGAGGATTGCCATCAACGGTGGTGGTGCCCTGCGGCCTAATGTGCCTGTTTATGGATACAAGATGAGTGGTTTTGGCGCGGAATTGGGTTTTCAAGAAGCAGTACATGAATACACCAATTCCAAGTCAGTCTTATATTCCCTGGCAATGGAGAAAAACCCATGGCCAGAATAGATAGTCGAATTGGCAAACCTCTAGATGCCCTGGAAACCCCATCCCTGCTATTGGATCTTGCGGCTTGCAAAAGAAACCTAGCCAGAATGGCAGATTATTTCAAAGGCCGTCATGCCAAGCTTAGGCCCCATTTTAAGAACCATAAATGTGTCACGCTTGCCAAAATGCAATTGGCTGCTGGCGCTGTTGGCATGACTTGCGCAAAACTTGGCGAGGCCGAGATACTTGTGGAAAATGGAATCTTAGATGTTCTGATTGCCAACCAGATAGTTGGTCACCTAAAAACCAATCGCCTTGCAGCTTTGGCAAAAACCGCCAGGGTGGGTGTTGCCATCGATTGCATAGAGCAAGCGTTGGCGATTTCCCAGGCAGCGCTTCAGGCCCAATCGCAGGTTCATTTATTTATTGAAGTGGATATTGGCATGGGCCGCTGTGGGGTGGCGCCAGGTAAACCAGCTTTGGAACTGGTGCGATCCATCCAAAAACTTTCACACGTGGTGTTTGGCGGGTTGCAGGCTTTTGAAGGCCATCTGGTGAATGTGTTGGATCGGGATGAGCGTGCCGCAAAAGCGGTTTCGGCCATGAAATTGGCAATGGAGACCCGAACCAATCTTGAGGAAAATGGCATTCAGGTGCCTAGCGTCACTGGTTGTTCAAGCGCCACCTATGACAGTACTGGCATTCTGGAAGGGGTGGATGAGGTTCAGGCCGGCACCTATGCCACCATGGACAAACAATATCACAAACTGGTTCCGGAATTTGAGATAGCATTATCTGTCCTTGTAAGGGTAATCAGCCGGCCTGCCATGAACAGGTCTGTGATCGACATAGGTATCAAGGGTGCCGGTTGTGAATTCGGGGTGCCCGACATCAAGGGATATCCAGATGTGGTCATCCCTTATTTCCTATCCGAGGAACATTGCGTCATTCAGCAATCACCAGACTGGAAAGTCGGGCAGGTACTGGAATTGATTCCTACCCACGCCTGTACCACATGCAATCTGCATCGTGAAATGATGGTTCATAAAAATGGTGTGGTAGTGGATGTCTGGCCAATAGAGGCATCCGGGAAACTTACCTGAACCTTAAGGTAGCTTTGGGGTTTACGTGGGTAAAAATATCAAGCAATAATTTCCTTGAGGGGTCCAGTGCTATCCCCGTGCCTTTCTGCCTGAACACCAACACCATGAAGCATCGCAAGCCATGCGTTGCAAAGGGGCGTGTCCTTGGGTGCAACTATGTTGTGACCCAATTTCAGATTTGCGCCACGTCCACTAATAATGGTGGGGCAGTTGTTTAATTCATGTCCGGTGCGAATATTACTGCCGTAAGCAAGGGCCACATGGTCAAAAAGGCTTGTACCGTCAGCCTCCCTGGTGGCTTTCAATTTGTCCAGGAAACCCGCCAGTAATTCGCTCTGCGCCAGGTCACGACGCTGGGATGCATCCAGTTTTTCTCCCAAAGTTGTGTGATAATGACTCATGTCATGCGGATGCACTTTGATTCCCAGGGCCGTAAGAAGAGTGTTGACAGGCTGGCGAAATGTCATGACCCGTGTGCTATCCGTTTGCATGGCAGCGATCATAATATCGTAGATAAGCTTGATTTCCTCGCGCCCGTCCACCCCGGTTTTTGGTTCGGGCATCGGAGCCTTTGGCTGGGGAACCCCTATCCATTGTTCCTCCTTGGCCAATCTGGTTTCAATATCACGGATACCTTGGAAGTATTCTTCAAGCTTTGCGTTATCCTTTTTGGCCAGGCCACGCTGCAGAGACCTGGCGTTATCAAGAACCGCATCCAGAACACTTCGCTTTTGCGCAAGCATGGCTTTCTGCTGTTCAATAGGCGTGGTATCTTTAGCGAAAAGACGATGGTAGGCTGCCATGGGGCCGTTCAGGCCACCAACGGGCTTACCGCTAAGGTCCCATGCCATGGACAAACCCGGCCCATGACCGCTAAGATCCCCTGTTTGACTACCGTTGAACTGCAAGGAGGAAAACCTGGTTTGAAGGCCGAGCTTTGTAGCCGCAACCTGATCTGCACTGATGCTATTGTGAAAGCTTTGTCCCGGTTGGGAATAGCGATTAGCACCGGTAAGCCACATGGTGCTACCCCAGTGACCCTCGTTCGAATATTTATTCCACAAGCCTTGGACAACGCTGAAATCCGACTTGTGCCTTTCCAATGGTTTCAAACCCAAAGGCAGTTCATAGTCCTTACCTGTTTTTTTGAGATCCGGGTACCATGTTTTTTCAGTGATACCCCAGCCGAACCCAAGAAAAATCAGTCTCTTGGGGGGATTTGCGGGTGCTGCTGCGGGAGCAAAGCTCCTGTACCCAAGCGATTCCAGCATGGGAAGGGCAATTATTGCAGTGGTGGATTGTAAAAAGTGGCGTCGATGAGTCATGGTTGGTTCCTTAGCTTCGAATTCATTATCGACTTTAGCAGTCAAAAGCTCAACCTTTACTTCGTGTGAAATTCTTTGCTGGCAACCAATGCGAGAATAAAATTCCGCATGCCATAGCGGTGAGACTTCGATGTATTTAGCATCTTTTGTATTAGCTCATCGTCACGGAATCCCACGGGCCTGCCGAGGGCGTATTCCAAGAGACCTGAACTGAAACCACGGGCAAAGTCATCACCTTTTGATGCAATAATTTCCCTTAACTCAAAATAATTTTGGAAGGAAGGCCCCTTGTGGAGGCTTGCGGCAGGATCAATGGTCCAAGTCTTGGAGGCGCCTTTGACCGGCTTGCCGTTCTCATCCATGACCTGGTAACTATCTTCCGTGCGCCACTGACCGACAGCGTCGAAATTCTCCAATCCAAAGCCAATGGGGTCAATTTTTCTGTGGCAGCTTGCGCATTGCGGGCTTTCCTGGTGGGCTAGAAGCCTTTCCCTGGTGGTGAGGACTTTACCGGCAAGTCTGGTGATCTGAGGCACATTTGCCGGGGCTGGTGGCGGGGGATCGTTTAAAAGTTTTCGCAAAACCCACGCGCCTCGTTCCACGGGGCTAGTCCGTTCGCCATTTCCTCCCATGACGTGAATGGCTGCCATTCCAAGAAGTCCACCTCGTGGGGAACCCGCTGGTAGAGGAACTTTCTGGTAGGTATCCCCTTTGACTCCGGGAATTCCATAGTAATCCCCAAGCAGATGGTTGATTACCACATAATCCGCTTTGAGTAGATCGGTAACGGGTTCATTGTTCTTGAGAATGTACTGGAAGGTTTCATAAACCTCGTTTTTTGCCGCAAGTCGGGTGCTATCATCAAAACGCGGATATTTGGCACGATTGACTTCAAAAAAATCGAGGCGATCCATCCCCAACCATTGGAAAACAAAACCGCGAACAAAACCTTCTGCCCTGGGGTCATCCAGCAAACGATTAGTTTGTTCGGCCAGTACTCCGGGTTTTGTGAGATCGCCACTTTTTCCCAGTTCCAACAACTGCTGATCTGGCGGGGAACTCCAGAGAAAATACGAAAGCCTTGTTGCGAGTTCTGGCCCACTGAGAGGCCGAGTTTTGTCTTCTGGGGAAGGTTCCGCCAAATAAAGGAACATGGGGGATGACAGAATAATAGCGAGGATTTCTTTGAAGGCCACGGCCGGTTTCAAGCCAGCTTTGAGCTGATTGGAATAAATCTCGGATAGTCGTTTCAAATAACTCTCCGAAGGTTCAGAGCCGCGGAAAGCCACTTTTGCAAACCGGAAAAGTGCTGCATTTACTTCTTCTGAGGAAGGCAATTTAGCCGGATCTTCAAAATTTATTCCAACGGCTTCAAGGCCGGGAGGCATGGGTTTTACAGAATCATTTAGCCGTACTATTTCCATGTAATCAACCCAAAGTACTGCTTCAGGACCAACACCGTTTCTCTTAACGGCCTCGGCGCGTTTTCTACCACCTTCCTCGTTGTTATCCCAAGTACCCTTTTCTCGAATAAATAAGGTACGATCCCCACTATCCGTTTGTGATTTGGTGAGCTTGAAAGGCATTTCCAAAATTTGAGGATTTTCAAAGGTTCCGGTTACTTCAAAGGTGGCTCGAACCATGCCATTCCTGGGATGAAACCCTACTTCCAGAAAACGCTGTTCCGGACGGGCATTTTGTGCGGCAGCTATTCTCACACGGAACAAATAGTCACCACTTTTCCATTCATTCGGAACCGGCATTTGGAGGAAGCCCAACGCCATGACTGCAGGGTGCATGGTGGGGGTTCCCAGATACGCGCCACGATCCAAACCCGGTTGCTTCAAGTAATACTCATGGTATTTCTGCCAGTTTTCACCAAGTGCTGAATTAGCCTTGTCGGCATTATTCTCCGTGGTTTGAAATCCGAATGATTCAGGGGAGGGGGCACCGGTAATTTTGTCCCATGAACGCCTGAAGATCGCTTCATTCTTGGAGTTTTTTCTAATTTCCTCAACCACGGCTTTGTTTTCCGGTTTGCTTGCGGCCAATTCAACGGCCTTGACCCATTTTTGTGCCTGCTCACGATCTTTAATCTGACGGTCAACATATTTAGATACTTTTTCGTTCGCAGTTTCGCACTCGTAACGAACATTGGAAAGCCCGGGTGCTGATATGGAACCTAACTGTCGATTATCACCAATTTGAAACTTGGGTGGCTTCGGAGTCATACTTATTCCAGTTTCGGAAATTCGTTCAATTTCCATCCAGTCCACCCAAAGCGCAAGTTCTGGACCAATGCCGTTTTTTGCCTTGGCAGAGTTGAATATCTGCCTGGTCTGCAAATAATGGTCGTTACTTCCTTTTTCCCGAATAAAGATCGTTCGATTGTCTCGGGAAGAATGTTCCTTGGTAAGCTTCAACGGAATTTCAATCACCTGAGGCTGGTTTATACTGCCGGTAACCTCGTGAGTACTCATTACCTGGCCATTTCTAGGATGAATTCCAAATTCAATAAAACGTCTTTCAGGAGGTGAGTTGTCAAGCGCACCAATTCGAACCCTTACCATGTAATTTCCCACCGGCCAACTTGGCGGAACATAAAGACTGATGTGATCATTCCCAAATTCGCCAGCCATGATTGTGAGATACGCGCCAGTATCCAAATGTTTTTGGCGAAGGTAGTTTTCATGGTAAGGGCGCATATAACCGCTGCCCTGTTTGGTTTCATAGTTCAAAGCGCCATTCGCCTTGTCAGCGTTATTCTCCACGGTGCGGAAACCAAAATCCTCGGGAGCGGGTGCGCCAGGTATCAGGGCCCAGGAACGGCGGAATGTGGGTTCATTTTTTGCTTCCTGGCGAAGTTTTTTCACTACCTCTGAATTGGCGGGACGGTTTGCTGCCTCCTCCACCGCCTTTGCCCATCTTTTTGCCCTTTCAAGGTCATCCAAAGTATCAAGATATTTTTTTTGGATGCTTTTCAGGGATTCCTCAGCCTCGTATCGCAATTTTCTTTCCTCCCCGGCAGCCTTTTGCCAAAGGAAAGATTCCTCGATCGCTTCTCTGCCAAGCGATTGGTATTGTTCAAATTGATTAGCTGACATGAATAGATTTTGGCCAGCGGTATCAAAACCTCCGTTTCCGGAATCAGGTGGAAGCTCGCTTACATTGATCTCCACGCCCAAAAGTTCACGAAGTGTATTCTTATATTCACGCCGATTCAGACGCCTCATGGTGATGAAGCCTTTCTGGTCGGAAAGGTTTTTTCTTGCGAGAACCATCAATTTAGAGAGATCATCCAAAAAATCGGTTTTAGCCGCAGAAGGCAGTGGCTTCTGGTTTTCTGGAGGCATCTCACCAGAATTCACCGCATTTAGTACTTTTTGCCAGCGCTCGGCTGTTTCGATGTCCGTTATTTTGAAAGAAAGATTATCAAGGCGAAATTTCCCCTTTTGATTTCTCTCATCATGACATTTAAGGCAATGAGATTTAAGGATTTGACTGTGTTTTTGGTCAAATTCAATGGTTTTAGGAATTTCATCAGAATAGGCATTTATCACAAGGAAAATTTTAAAGGCGGTTGCAATAAATAATTTTGTAACAAAGGAATATTCTTGTATTGTTTTCATATTTTCCAGATTCCCTGATAAGACAAATCAAAACCAAAGTTTATTACTTCTTTTGAAACTGTTGGCTTGTGACCAGAGAGCGAATGAATTGGCTGATGGCATAATTGTGGCTTTTGGCCTGCGTGGTGATTTCTGTTAACAAACTTTCGTCCGTAAAGCCACAAGGTCGACCAAGGGCATACTCCACCAGCGATTCCGCGAAACCCCTCGCAAAGTCATCGCCTCTAGAAGCGATAATATCACGCATTTCAAAATAGCTGCTAAATTTCGGGCCTTGGTGAAAAGTGGCTGAGGCATCAATTTGCCAGGTCTTTTTGCCCACGCCACGTTTTTCGTAGGTTTCCTCAGTTCGCCATTTGCCAGCAGCATCAAAATTTTCCAATCCGAAACCAATTGGATCTATCTTGCGGTGGCAACTTGCACACTGCGGTTGCTCCTGGTGGGCAAGAAGTCGTTCTCGGGTGGTAAGAATTTTGTTTTCAAGCCGAGACAACTGTGGGACATTTGCCGGGGCTGGAGGTGGCGGGTCGTGCAATAATTTGCGCAAGATCCAGGCGCCACGTTCCACAGGACTGGTGCGCTCTCCGTTACTGCCCATGGCAAGGATTGCCGCCATCCCTAATAAACCGCCACGGGGGGAACCTTCCGGCAGTTTAACTTTGCGAAACTCATCGCCAGAAACGCCTTCGATACCGTAGTAACTTGCCAATAGCCCATTTACATAAATTTCATCACTTTTCAAAAGTCGCGTAATACTTTCGTTACTTCGCATCAGTTGTGCGAAAGTTTCATAAACTTCTTTGCGAGCTGCCGCCTTGGTACTTTCATCAAAATCACGAAATAGCTTGGTATCAAACTGGAAAAAATCCAGTCTATCCATTCCAAGCCATTGATGCACAAATCCATGAACAAATTCGGTGGCTTTGGGATTTGCAATCATCCTGTCCACTTCCCGAAGCAGAACCTCTTGATTTTGAATCTCTCCGCTTCGTGCCAGCGCAAGCAAGGCATCATCGGGAGGCGCACTCCAAAGGAAATAAGAAAGCCTGGATGCCAACTCCACGCTGGTTAATTTTCGGCCACGGTTTTCGGAGGATGGTTCGATCAGATAAAGGAAATAGGGGGAAACGAGGATAACACTCAGTGGATCTTTTAGAGATGCTTCAAAACTATCACCCGCTTTGCGCCTTTGCGTAAAAATTGTTACCAGCTTTGAAACAAATTCCTTGTTAACGGGTTTGCCGCGAAAGGCTTTGGAGGCAAACTTTTCTAGGATTTCGGCAGCATGTTCGTCTTCTTTTTTTTCAGAACCTTTCGCAAAAAGAATTTGTTTACCGACATTTTGCAATAGATTGGGCATCATAGGACCTTCCCATTCAATCCAATCGATCCAAAGAACGGGGTCACGTTGTTTGGAATCTTTAATAAGTCGGGTTGCACCGGGAAGGCTAATATCCCCTTTTTTCAAGGGGCGTTTTTCCATGAGGATGAATTTTCGAGGTCCGTTTGGAACAACCCGAAATGGCAGCTCTATAATTTCAGGATTTTCAATATCCGCCATTATTTGACGATTAGCCAGAAAAGTTCGGTCATCTTTATCAATCGGACTAGCCTGAACAAAGGAAAGAAAGGCACGCTCCGTGGGCATATTGGGAAGTTTGCCTATCCTTACACGCATTACATAATCACCTGGGACTGCATCAGCGGGAAGGTTTATCGCGTATTCCGAGGTTTCGTTCACGGTATTGTCCAAATACAAACCAGACTTAGATTTTGGCCATTCCATGTATTGCTGAAACCATCGATTATTTTGCTCCCAGACAATCTTGTGAAATTCTGCGTGATCTTTATCGTTAAAACCAAATTCTTTCAGGCGGTTGGCATCACCACCACTCGACTTCCAATGATCATATTTTTGCTTCATTTGCCGAGAACGCTCATGGATGCGACCAACTTCCATGGATCTGGCTTCCACTTCGATATGCTGGAATTTTGCCACCGATTGTTGAAACTGATTAGTTACAGGTCCTTCCCATTCCACCCAGTCGACCCATAGGGCAGGGGGAGGGCCAACCCCGGTTTTGGTTTGTTCAGCCGTATACCATGCATGATCACCTTTTATGTCCCTGCGTTCCCGAAGGACAAAACTTCTTGGTCCTTCTGCGGTTAATGTGATCGGCATCTCAATAACCTGTGGAGATTTCGTGGTTCCACTTATTTGAAAAGTGTTAAGAAGTAAAAATTCAACCTCTTTAGCCCTGCTTCCAATTTGAACAAAATGTCGCTCCCTAGGAGTTCCTTCAACAGCGCCAATTCGAAACCTTAAGATATATTTTCCTGGCGGAAGCTTTTCGACGGGATGTTTAGTTTTTACCCATCCGGAAGGGTGATCAGGGGGAAGGTCAATCACCTCCTCGGTGTGAACATTAAAAATGGTAAGGAAAGCTCCTGTCTTGGTAAGCGGATCTTTCAGATACCGCTCAAAACTTGGCCCATGTTGTTCAAAGGCACGAACCCGAAACTTTGCCTCAATTTCGTCAGAAATTCCCTTTCCAAACGCGCTTGGTGGCTTGGTTCTGTCGCTGTCTAAATATGCCTTGGCGACTGTATAACCACCTTTGAAATAGCCATTGTAAGTTCCACTTACCATCGCATTCGCGTGCAACTCAACTTCCCGGCGAAATTTCCAAGACTTTGCAAGAGCTTCAGATTGCCCGCCTTTATGTTCAGGATTACTCGTTCTGGTTTCAATTTCCACCCAATCAACCCACAGGGCGAATTCCGGCCCCACTCCATTTTTTTTGATACCTTCCTCAAAGATTCTTCTTGCGGAATTATCCGATTCGTAAGTTCCTTTTTCCTGGAAGAAAAATCCCCTGTCTCCAGAAGGGGAAAACTTCAGGGGAATTTCAAGAACTTGCGGGTTATCCATGGTTCCTGTCACCTGATGGCTGCTGATAACAGCTCTAACACCACTATGATGCTGGGAGCCAAATTCCATGAAGTGCCTTGAGGCAGGTGTATTAGATGTTGCAGCTATTTTTACACGAACCACATAATCACCACCGGGCCAGTCACCGGGAATGCGAAATGCCAAATAAGGATTTACAAAAACATCCTCCACAGTGAGAAACGTGCCCGTTTTGTTTGCCGGGTGATTCACATAAGCCTTGTGGTAAGGCACGTAATGAACCCAATTTCTGCGGCCTTGTTCATCCGCATCAACCGCATCCACAAAACCAAATTCCTTGGGGGATGGAGCGCCCTTTATTCTGGCCCATTCAAAATAGATGTGTATGGCATTGCCAGGCTTTTCCGACCGGATTTTTGCCGCAAGATCCCCATTTTCAGACTTGTTTGCAGCCGCATCCACTGCATAGGTCCATTTCATATAACGGTTTCTTGCATCTGTTCTGTCCGCAAGTGCTTTTCGAATGCGGTCATTCTTTTCCTCGGCTTCAATATGAATTTTTTTAGCGAGCCTTTGTTGGGAAGCATTTCCATAGCGAGCGAAATGCTCTTCGATTGCTTGCTTTCCCAAAGCAAGGTATTGCTCAAACTGATCACTGGACATGAAAAGGGAAGAACCAACCGTATCAAAATTTCCATTACCTCCATCAGCAGGCAGTTCCTTGGTGTTGATCTCCACTCCAAGAAGATCACGAATGGTGTTGCCGTATTCCCGTCGATTTAAACGGCGCATGACTATATTTCCACCGGAATCCCCCAAGCGTTTCCGGGCAAGCACCAGGGTAGTGGAAAGTCCATCCAGAAAATCCGCCTTTTCAAGTGCAATTGGTTGCTTTTCTTCAGCCGGCGGCATCTCACCAGAATTCAAAGAATTTAACACTTTTTGCCATAGGTCTGCTTTCTGAATGGTATTCAGGGTGAAGTCCACATCATCGAGCCGAATCTTTCCATTCTGTTTTTCAGCGTTATGGCATTTATGGCAGTAATTTTTCAGGAATACACCATGCTTGGCAGGTAAAACCGCAGGCGTAATTGCTTCACCTGCCCAGGAGAATTGGGAAATTAGAAGTACAAGAATAACCTGCAAATATTTCATGGAAGCCGTCACTTTTAAGCCAAAAGATCCCGTGCGACACCGGTACTATCCCCGTGGCGCTCTAACTTCATTCCCATTCCATTTAAAAGTGTCAGCCATACGTTGCACAAAGGTGTGTCTTTGGGCAAAACAAGATGCTGCCCAAGTTTTATGTTTGCACCCCCTCCCGCTATTAGGGTCGGGCAATTGTCAAGAAAATGAATGGAGCGAATGTTGGATCCATAAACAATGGACGAATTGTCAAGCAAGCTGGTGCCATTGGGTTCTTTGGTTGTTTTCAATTTATCCAAAAGGCCTGCAAGCAATTCACTTTGTACGGTATCGCGCTTTTGAGAAGCTTCCATGCGGGGCCCCGGGGAATAATGACTGATATCGTGCGATCCATATTTGATATCGATGCTTTGCAAAAGAGTACCAACAGGCTGACGATAAGTAATGACTCGCGTAGTATCAGTTTGTAAGGCAGCAACAATCAGGTCGTACATAACCTTAATTTCTTCCTTGCCAGCCAAACCAGGTTTTGGTTCAGGAATGGGGGACTTAGCCTTCGGCACACTCAGCCATTGTTCATCTTTCCCTAACCGAATCTCAATATCACGAATACTTTCAAAGTATTCATTCAATTTGTCATTATCGGTCTTGTTTAAGCCCTTTTGGATATCTTTTGCTTCCCCCATTACCGCATCCAATATGCTTCTTTTCTGAGATAGCATTGCCTGCCGTTCTGAAATTGGAGTATTGTCGGTGGAGAAAAGCTTGTGAAATGCAACGACGGGGTTTTCAGGACCGGCCAAAGGCTTGCCACGCATATCCCAAGACATCGAACCAGGACCATGCCCAGAATCGCTGGCTTTTTCACAACCAAGCTGGAGTGAGGCATAACGAGTATCTTTGCCAAGAAAACCAGCCGCCACCTGGTCCGCACTGATACTGTTGTGAAAACTTTGACCGGGCTGGGAATAACGATTTGCGCCAGTCAGCCAGAACGTGCTTCCCCAATGCGCTTCATTGCTAAATTTATTGGAAACTCCCTGAACCACGGTGAATTTTTCTTTATGCCGAGCCAATGGCGCCAATCCGGCAGATAGCGTGTAATCTTTACCAGTCTTTGTCTTGTCAGGAAACCAGGTTTCATTGGTAATTCCCCAACCAAAACCAAGAAATACCATCCGCTTGGGTGGGGATATAGGCTTTACCGATGCAAAAGCCCGGTATCCCATGGATTCAAGTACTGGCAGAGCAATTAAAGATGAAGAACCTTTAAGAAAATTTCGCCTGTTCATATTTATGCTCATTTCGGAAAACAAGGCAGGTTTAAAGCAATCTTTGGGCAGGAAGGACTAATTATGTATCGATTTTTATTTTCCTAAAGCTTCAAAGGTTATGCAATAGTTTCCAGCCTAAGTTGACCTTAATTTGAAACAAAAAGTTATTTCTTTAACCTAATCTAAAACGCTTCCTGAGTACCTTGAAGAGTTTAAAAAGTAATTATTTCACACAAATCTTTATGTTTGGTTTATGATGAGTGAGTCTAAACCGTTTTTTAGAGCTTGCAAAGTTAACGGAACACTTATGAAAAAAAGAACACCCACATCTGTTGTCTTCATTATTTTGTTAAGTGTTTTAACATGGGTAAAAGCTCAGGAAAAAACCTCTTCCGGGGATCAAGGAGCGGGTATTTCAGCTATTGTTCTGATCAATAAAAAAATCAGTGATATCACTTTTACTAGCATTTCTGGAGAAAGAAAAACCTTGGAACAACTTAAGGGTGCAAATGCAACAATCGTTGCCTTTCTTAATTTTCAATGCCCCATTTCAAACAAACAAACACCTGAATTAATTGAACTTGGTAACAAGTACAAGGAAAAGAAAGTAAATATTATCGGTGTATGCTGCGATGTGGAGTCACCCAAAGAACTTGCCAATCACATCCAAGAATTCAAAATAAATTTTCCCGTTTTCTACGATCCCGACCATATAGTTTCATCTGCCTTTTATGCGGATGTTACTCCTCAATTTTTTGTGATTGATAGTGGCATCACCCTTAGGTATTCAGGGCGCATGAATGACCAATACGAGGATCGCGCCACTAAAAACTTAGTCGTTAAAAATCATGATTTGAAACAGGCACTGGAAAACGTATTAGCCAACAAGGAAGTAAATCCAAAACTTACCCAATCTATTGGATGCCCCCTGGAACGCGTAAAAAAACCGGTTCTAGAAACTGGCAAGATTACCTTCTTTAAGGATGTTTTACCCATTTTGCAAAAAAACTGCCAGCCATGTCATCGAAAAGGTGAAGCGGGTCCTTTTCCCCTCATGACATTCAAAGATGCTTATAACTGGACAGAATTAATACGGGATAATGTGGTTTCCCGAGAAATGCCTCCGTGGAAACCATCGGGAAAAAGTATTCCTCTACACCATGACCCAAGAATGAGCCAAAAAGACATAGAAACCATTAAGCACTGGGTGGATGAAGGGGGCCCCAAAGGTGATGAAAAAGATGCTCCGCCCCCTATCCAATTCAAACCCTCGAATAGTTGGGTCGGAGATAGACCACCTGATATCATTTTGGAATCGCCGTCTGATTTTCACTTGGGACCACTGGGGGATGACCATTACAGAACCATAGTGATGCCCTTAAACAACAAAGAGGAAATTTATGTAGAGAAAACCCAGTTCATCCCGGGTAATCCAAAGATTGTCCATCATGCCTTATATTTTTATGACGGCACCGGCATCATGATCGATGCACAGAAACGCCTCCAAAATGCGAAACAACCCGCGAATGGCATAGGTGACTGGGGTCCGGGTTACAATTCAGGCATGGGGCTTGGTTTTATTCCGAACCCTGCAAATGTCAAAAGAAACCAAGATAACCCTGGTTCAAGCCTTGGAGGTTGGGTTCCAGCGGTTGATCCTCTTACAGCCCCGCCTGAAACAGCTTACATTATTCCACCACAATCTCATATTTTCATGCAGATACATTATCACCGTAATGGAAAACAGGAAGTTGATCGATCCAAACTTGGCCTGTGGCTAACAAAAAAACCACCCACGAAATATATCAAAGGTTATCTTGTGGATACAAATTTCTCAATAATCCCGCAGGGGGTAAAATCTTTTAAAGCCTCTGGCTCTAAAGTAATTGAAGAAGATTTAAAAATTTTCACTATAGCTCCCCATGCTCACATGATCGGGGATCAATGCCGTCTTTACTACACACTACCAAGGTCCAAAGAAAAAATACTTTTTTTTGAGATTACAAATTGGGATTTCAACTGGCAGCAACGTTATTACCCAAAAAAGTATCTGGAATTACCCAAAGGAACAACCCTTCACATTGAATGGGTTTATGATAACTCCATTGGGAACCCTGAAAATCCTTATCATCCGTCAAAACCCCTATTTCTAGGTGAAAACACTATGGATGAAATGGGGTTTTGCATAATTGCAGGGATTGTGGACCAAAAATATTCGAATTCCCCCACTGATTTACTCAATTACTTTCAAAAACTCTTAAAAGCGGAGGCATTAAAAACCTTATTAGGTGGCAAATAATTGGTTTTTATTGCTCTTCTTTAGAATTTTTAAGGAACGGTTTATGTAAAGTCATATTAACCCAAAAAAATACCTTGGCTATTAAATGATTTTTTGAACCATGGGAAAACTACGAAGAATAATAGCTGTTCCCCAACTAAAACACACAGAAAGAACAAACACGGCAATAGCTTTTAAGTATGCTGGAAATGTGAAATCAACCAATGCATATTGCAACCAGATAATAAATGGATAATGAACCAGATAAATCCCATAGGCATTATCACAAAAATTATCTATTAAACCTCGGCGCGCATGAAAGAATCGTAAGAAAAATGCTAAAAATGCCATGCTAAAAATAGCACAATATGCTTCCATGCTAATTCCAACAAAAAGCCAACCGGGCTTAGGAGGATACCAACCTTGGTTAAAATCAATTTGCATGGCACTTAAAAAAATTAGTACCAATAAAGCGTTGAAAAACCCGCTGATCAACCAACTAAGCCATGCTCTGGAAAATGATCCTTGTTCTACTAGGAAAGTATTTTTTAATCCAAAACTTCCAACCATAACACCCGCAAGGAAATACATGAAATAATGAAAAATTCTGCATGTTTGACCAATAACCACCGGACCAATTTGAACCCATTTAAAAGGTCCATAGAGATAAAACATTGGAAGAAAAACGATCGTTGAAAAAACCAAAAGAACCAAAAAAAATATGGAAGGTTTTGAAAATATGAAACTTGGAACCTGCACTTTAAAAACATTTGATTTTAAAACCATAAAAATTAAAGCAATAATCATATTGTAAACAAAAAGGATAGAAATAAACCAAGCCGAACCACTATTCCAAGACCAACTCATCCAATATGAGAAAAAATCTTCCTTTTTACCCGTCATCAGAAAAGATGGGTAATAAGCTATTGGCATGATCACAAGCAAGGAAATTACAAATGGAATGCCCAACCTAAGAAATCGGTCCTTAAGGAAAAACAAGACTCCTTTCTTTTTCAAGCTATTCCACACAAAAAGGCCAGAAATAAAAAACATTAACGCCATGAAATAAAGGTTAAGCAATGTCGGTGGAAGATCAAAACCCTTCCATTTCATGGGATCTATAATTGGAGCGGTGGAATCTCGGGAATAATTTTGGGGGCTAAATACTCCCCAAGTGGGATAGGCAAGAATAGAGTGTAGAAACAATACCTGTGCTGTTATAAAACTTCGCAGATAATCAATGGCGCAAGCCCGATCAGAAAATGCTGGTTTCTTGTCTATAAATTGTCGCAAGTTCATTAATCCTTGTTCTTATTTGGAATTCTTTAATTTGACCCGATGTCAATCATTAATGACAATATTCAATATTTCTTTTAAGGGAAAAGGAAATATTTTGCTAAAAATTAGAAACTCACCCAAGATCATCTTTAAATGGAAATTGTCCTATGATTCGCATTCAATTATTAGCTATTCCCATACTAATTGGCTTCTTGTTTCTCTGGTTACCAGCCGAAAATTCCGGGCAAGAGATAAAAAAAAATCAACCTAAACAAAAGGATCGGTTTAAGAAAACTTCCACTGCTGAGCCGCAACCCCCTACTGGCGAATTTACCAAATTTGGAATCTATGCCAATTCAGCCCCCCGCGCCGCCATTGCAAACCCCGTGGCGACGGATTTACCCCTGAAACTTGAAAAAGGGGCAAAAATTGTATTTATCGGTAACAGCTTGTTGGAAAGAGTTCAAGACCATGGCTGGATGGAGGCTATGTTCCAAAAACGGTTTTCTGAACTTGGGCTGAAATTCCGCAACCTTGCGTGGTCTGGTGATGAGGTAGATAACAGACCAAGGCCTGCAAATTTTGCCGATGTTGAACAACATCTTACCCATGAAAAGGCAGATGTTATTTTTGCCGCTTATGGTTTTAATGAATCCTTTGCAGGAATGAAAGGGCTGGAAGAATTCAAAAAGAATCTAGAAATCCATTTGGATTCCATTTCCTCCAAGGCTTTTAATGGAAAAACCGCCCCGCAGATCATTCTGATTTCTCCAACTGCAAACGTAAACCTCAAAGGCTGCAATGCTGGAGACCTTAACAACAAAAACCTTGAAACTTACACCCATGCCATGCGGGAAATCGCCCGAAAAAAGCATATTGCCTTCATCGATGTATTTGAAAGCACCAAGGATCGATTTTCCAGTAACCCGTCAAAATACACTTTTAATGGTTCCCATTTAACCAGCGATGGTCACAAATTTTTTGCGGAGTTAATATTCAACGAAATAGTTCAGGAAACACCGCCGAACGTTGATGATACACTCAGGAAAGCCATTATCGATAAGGACAAGCAATTTTTCAGAAGATATCGTCCGCTAAATACTTTTTATTACGTTGGGGGCAGAAACAAGGATTATGGATACCTAGATTTCCTGCCAGCCATGCAAAATTTCGACATTATGGTTTCCAACCGGGATAACCGTATTCACAACTTAGCCATGGGTAAAAAAGTTCCCATCAAGGTTGATGATTCAAATGTTCCAGTATTACCGGAAACTGCTCAAACCCGTGGTGTCAACGAATGGCTTCCGGCAGAAAAGGAACTTCAGGCTTTCAAGGTGGACCCAAGATTTGAGGTGAACCTTTTTGCCGGCGAGGAGCAATTCCCCGAGATTGCTAATCCTATTCAGATGCGATGGGATTCCCGCGGCAGGCTTTGGGTCAGTTGTTCAAACACTTACCCCCATGTTTACCCCGGCAATGAACCCAACGACAAAATTGTTATCTTGGAAGATACCAATGATGATGGGAAAGCCGATAAGAGCACCATTTTTGCCCAAGACCTTCATATCCCACTTTCCTTTGAATTCGGAAATGGAGGGGTTTATGTCTCTGAGCAACCACACCTGACATTCCTGAAAGATACAAATGGTGATGATAAAGCGGATATCCACCAAATTGTCCTTAGTGGTTTTGGTACCGAAGATTCCCACCATGCCTTGCACGATTTCACTTGGACTCCGGACGGCGACCTGCTTTTCCGCGAATCCATCTTCCACCATTCGCAGGTTGAAACCCCTTATGGTCCTGTCCGTCAGCAAAACAGTGGTTGGTTTCGTTACGAACCAGATACTTTTAAGCTTACCAGTTTCGGAAGCTACCCAAGCACCAACCCATGGGGTGTGACTTTTGATGATTGGGGCCAGCATGTGGCAAGCCACCCAATTTATGCTGCCGCATTTCATGCGATAGATCCACCTTACCCTCAGCAGCATCCCAACCCAAAAGGCCTGCGCGCCTACTCTGGCACTTGTGGCCAGGAGTTTGTCGATTTCAAAACCTTTCCCACCGAGCTTCAAGGGTGTTTCATCAAAGTCCGTTACAAGCCTACCAATCGTGTGGAAATCCACAAATGGGTGGAAGGACCGTTTGGTTATGATGAGGAATATGTAAGCGACCTTATATTTTCTACCAATCTAAGTTTCATACCTGTGGACATTCAATTTGGTCCAAGGGGTGACTTGTATGTTTGTGATTGGTACAACCCCGTAAAAGGTCATGCACAGTACTCCCTTCGTGACAAACGCAGGGATCGGCATTCGGGGCGCATCTGGCGGATCACGCCAAAGAATTTCAAACCGCAAGAAGCACCAGATTTTTCAAAAATGGCGATTAAAGATTTGGTAAGAACTCTGGAAAGCTCTCATTATCGCTACCGCTATTGGGCTAAGCGGGAACTAAGGGAACGCAACCGGCTAGAAGTTTTAAAAGAATTGGATATCTGGGTCAATTCATTGAGGAAAGAAGAGCCTCGTTATCGCCATCATCAAATGGAGGCAGTATGGGCTTACCGCTGGGTACGAGGGTTTAATGAAAAACTGCTTACCGAAATTCTGAGTTGCGAAGACCACCATGCCCGTGCCGCAGCAACCCAGCAGCTACGTTACTGGCATTCTAAAATCCCTAATTCCAGCTCTCTTTTGCAAAATTCCGCCAATGATTCTAATGGTATCGTTCGCATGGAAGCAGCTATTGCCGCCAGTTATATTGGCACCAAAGAAAGCCTGGAAGCCATGCTGGATGTTTTTAAACACCCCAGGGATGGACACCTTGAATACGCCATCATATCTTCATTAGGTTCAAAGACCTTAAGGCCATTCTGGGAAGGTAACACCAAGCTTGATGTGAACAGTTTGATGCGAAAATTCAACAGCAATGATGAAATTCGCGAACCAGCCCCAACCACCAAGGATCTTGCTTTTGACAAACAACCCTCCTTGAAGACTGTGAACATAAGCTGCCTGCATGAAAGAATGCTGTTTTCCCTAGGCCAGTTTGTTGTGCAACCGGGCCAGCCAATCAAACTGATCTTTACCAATTCCGATGCAACCGACCACAACTTGGTGTTTGTAAAACCAGGCTCACTGGCCGAGGTGGGAATAGCTGGGAACGAAATGGCCAAAGACCCACGAAATGCCAATTCCGACTTTATTCCACCACAAAAAAAGCATCTTATTCTGCATGCATCACCTATGATTGGTCCCACCAGGGCATCTCGAATTCATGTATTACGCTTCAATGCCCCCATGGAACCGGGAATTTACCCTTATGTCTGCACCTTCCCGGGACACTGGATCATCATGAAAGGAGATATGGTTGTTGCACCAAACCAGGAAGAGGCTGAAAAAATACTCAAATCCTTAAAGCCAGCCTTGGTGAAAGAATGGAAGATGACTGAATTTGATGATCTGGTTACATCAAAAGATGAAAATTCTTTATTAAGGGGAATGCAAGCCTTCATGAAGGCGAATTGCCACCAATGTCATGCGGTTGCTGGCAAGGGAGTTAACCTTGGACCTGACCTATGCAATGTATTTGAGCGCTATAAAGGGAAAAAGCTCCTGCAGCAGATTCTGGAGCCCTCTTCGGAAATTAACCCCAAATACCTGAATCATAGGCTTTTCCTCAATGACGGCCGCACAATTACCGGGGTAATCGATAAAGAGGCAAATAACGAATACCATGTGATCACCAATTTACTAACCCCAACCAGCATCACCAGAATTCCCAAAAAACAGGTCGAGGAAAAGACTGTTTCCAAGATCTCCCCCATGCCAGTGGGTATGATCAACACACTTACAAAGGCTGAAATCACCGACCTGATTTCATTTTTAGAGGCTGGTTCTAAGTTTCCGGATCATTTGAATCACCCAAAGTCAGAATCGAAAAAATAAAGGTAAGTATTGAAAACTAAACTTCAAATGTATCACAAGGTTTCATGCTGACAAAAATACACGGTCAAGGGGTTTTAATGAAATCCAATTAGGCAGTTTAACCAATTCATTAGGTATCCGTTGAAAAGATAAGCTTGGCGGATATTGTGGCGTTTTTCATAACAAACTCTAAGTCTAAGATATTGGAAGAGCGAGACAAAAAAGCTTTCGATGATATAACGATGTTTTCCCAAGCCACTACTTTTTTCTGTGTTTCTCTTTGTTATCATAGGAACGATATGCTATTGCATGAAGTGTTTACGGAATTTGTTCTCTGCATCATAAACTCTGTAAGCATAAAGGGTACACAGTCTGCGCTTTCCGACACCTCCACAATCATCCAAAATCCTTAACTTCCTACTGGCGCTAATTTAAAGGATCTTGAACTTATTAGGTGTTATTTGAAAAGCCAAATAAATTTAACGAATTCTATCAATAATTACTAAACTAATAAGTCATGAAGATTGCTTAACTTAGATTAAAATCACCTTACTGTTTCTTTTTAATTTTATACATGGTATTTTTCTAAACGTTATAAATTTAATTTAAAACGATGGTATAAAAGAAATGCAACCAATTACCTCTAGGATTTCTAAAGCTTCGAAATCATTCCCAATAATTACCGTAATTTTTTCTGCCGTTGTTTTAACAGTGCTTAATGCAATAAAACCAATACATATGGATGATAATGTTTATATTGCTTATGGCAAAGAGTTTATTGATCATCCTTTAAAACCATACGATTTTAATTTCGGATCTCCAAACTTCATTTCGGCAAACCAATTACTTGTTCCGCCTGTACTTCCATATTACCTTGGCGTGGGAATCAAAATCCTTGGAAACAATCCAATCTTGTTTAAAATCTGGCTATTTCCTTTTGCTTTGACCCTTTCAGTTTCTCTGTGTTTTTTATACAGACGCTTTGCACTCGGTTACGAAATTCAACTTTTATGGTTCACAGTTTTATCCCCAGCTATACTTCCCGGTTTTAATTGCATGTTAGAAATTCCAGTCCTAGCTTTGGGAATTACTGCAATTGTACTTGCTTTTGAATCAATTGAAAGTTCATCCAATAGCCTAATCTTCCTTACAGGAGTAATTTTAGGCTTAGCAATTCAAACCAAGTACACAGGTTTGATCACTTTGGTGGTCATTTTGAGTCTCTTTTTAATAAAACATAAGATTTTTAAAGGATTTATTGTTATCGTCATAGCCTTGCTTGTTTTTCTTTCTTGGGAAATTTTTATCAATTACTCTCAGGGCCAATCCCACTTCATAATTCATCTTGGACAACGAAAAGGTAACTTTATACGAAGATGCCTTCATCTAATTTTGCCATTGCTTACTCAAGTGGGTGGCATAGCAGTGGCAGTTGCCTTGATAGGCCTAGTAGCTTGCCGAGCCAAAGTTCGTATTACTTACCTATTTGTAATTTTAATTTCAGTAGGTTTTATATCCTTGGCTTTGATTCCTACGAACCTTTTAACACTTAAAGACTCACAATCCGGACGCAATTGGCTCACAATATCTACGATTCTATATGGGTTGATGGCAGCATTTGTTTGGAGCATTATGGGAATAGTAATTTTCAAATTACTTTCTTCAAATAGCAAAGCAGAAGTGCAAAATTATTCCGTTCATGATAGGGATATCGATTGGTTTTTATTCATATGGTTGGTAATCGAAATAGTGGGATATTTTACACTTTCACCGTTTCCCGCAGTAAGAAGGGTAATCGGTATCACTTTAGTTTTCCTGTTTCTTGCAGCAAGGCTATTAACAAAAACTAACCTTGTTCAACAGGATTCACAAAGAATTTTGCGCCCAGTCATTTATTTTGGTGTTGGCCTTGGAATATTATTCTACTCGGTTGACTTTTTCGATGCTCATGCAGCAAGGCAAATTTCATATGAGATTAAAAAACGTGATTGGAACCCTACTAATGATAGCACAAAATGGCATCTGACATGGTGGGGGTTGAATTATTATGCAGACCAACAAGGACTGAACCAATTAAGAATTAATCAAACCATTCCCAAAAAAGGAGATATAATTCTTGTTCACAAAATAGAAGAACTTGTGAATTACCTCAAATCCTACAAAGAATTAAACCTTGAATTATTGGATACTGTAAATGTTGGTGATGGATTTCCACTTCGAACCATGGCAAATTATTATTCAGGCCGAACGCCAATTGAACATAACTCAGGTATACGCATTTCTATTTTGGTTTATAAAGTTCTTTAAAACACTGCTGTGAATAATTAAATCATTAGAATTATTTTATCAATAATTAATTATTTTCCTGCACAGATTTTGTTTTTTTACTTCGTTAAAAATATACGCTATTAACTTTTTGTTCAAATTTCAAAAAACATTTTTCTAACACTGAGTTATCATGAAAGGAGATATGGTTGTTGCACCAAACCAGGAAGAGGCTGAAAAAATACTCAAATCCTTAAAGCCAGCCTTGGTGAAAGAATGGAAGATGACTGAATTTGATGATCTGGTTACATCAAAAGATGAAAATTCTTTATTAAGGGGAATGCAAGCCTTCATGAAGGCGAATTGCCACCAATGTCATGCGGTTGCTGGCAAGGGAGTTAACCTTGGACCTGACCTATGCAATGTATTTGAGCGCTATAAAGGGAAAAAGCTCCTGCAGCAGATTCTGGAGCCCTCTTCGGAAATTAACCCCAAATACCTGAATCATAGGCTTTTCCTCAATGACGGCCGCACAATTACCGGGGTAATCGATAAAGAGGCAAATAACGAATACCATGTGATCACCAATTTACTAACCCCAACCAGCATCACCAGAATTCCCAAAAAACAGGTCGAGGAAAAGACTGTTTCCAAGATCTCCCCCATGCCAGTGAGAATGATCAACACACTTACAAAGCCTGAAATCACCGACCTGATTTCATTTTTAGAGGCTGGCTATAAGTTCCCGGACCACTTGAATCATCCAAAGTCCGGCTTGGAAAAATAAAAGCATGACAGAAATGCTTTTTTAATTCACTAGCAGAGGTTTCCATGAAAATTGTGATTCAGTTTGCCATCACATGTTTTATAGCATTGGAATTGATGTTTCCTGCCATGGCAGCGGGCACCAAAAGCGCCAAGCCTAATATTATTCTTGTTCTGGTGGATGACATGGGTTGGGCCACGCTGGGGTGCTATGGTGGCTTTGTTGAAACACCTAACCTCGACAAACTTGCCTCGCATGGCTTGCGCTTCACACAGTTCTATAACGCCGCCCGTTGCTGTCCTTCCCGTGCCAGCCTTATGACAGGGCTTCACCCTCACGAAACGGGTATTGGCCACATGACCTTCAAACGAACTGGAAAATCACCTTCGGTAATTTCTGAAAGAATGAAGATTCCTTTTAACTACCGCGGCTGGCTGGGAGAACATATTCCAACCTTGCCAGAAATGCTGCGCAAAGCCGGGTACGGTACCTACATGACCGGCAAATGGCATATCGGAAATAGCGACCAGAAAACATGGCCCACCCAACGGGGATACGATCATTTCTACGGCTTCCTGGAGGGAACCTCGGATTACTTCAACCCAAAGGACCTTCACATGGATAATAAACCCATCCAGCCCGAGGGTAAGAATTACTACACCACCGATGCCTTCACCAACCAAGCAATTCAGTTTCTTTCCACCCACCGTTCCAACCGTGGGGATAATCCTTTTTTTCTTTATCTGGCTTATAATGCCCCACATTTTCCACTGCAAGCCATGCCAGAAGATTACAAGAAATATAGGGGCCGATTCAAACAAGGCTGGGATTCCATCCGCCAGGAAATTATTCTTCGCCAGAAACAAATTGGCATAATTCCCAAGAGCACGGACTTATCACCCCGACCCGGTGCCAGCAACAAACTGGGGAACCAAGATCAGGCGGTTCCAGCATGGGAATCGCTCACTCCCGAACAAAAGGATCAGATGGATGGAATTATGGCCATTTACGCTGGGATGGTAGACAGGGTGGATCAGAACATTGGTAAGCTAACCCAGTGGTTAGATAATAATGGCCAATTGGAAAATACCATTATATTTTTCCTGTCCGATAATGGTGCCGAAGCTGAAACAACCGCGCTGGGAGATTTTAAATTCGAAAACCTGGGCCAATATGGAAAAGGAGGCAACAAATATGGCAGGGCTTGGGCTACTGTTTCAAACACTCCTTTTCGTGAATACAAGCATTTCACGCATCAAGGAGGAATACAAACTCCTCTCATAGTTCACTGGCCTACTGGTATGAATATCAAAGTGCAAAATTCCATAACTGCTCATCATGGTTTTCTACCTGACATTGTGGAAACTTGTCTGGATGTCAGTGGTTCAAACCGCCCGGAAACCAATCAGGGAAAAGTCTTACCCAAAACCGATGGTAAAAGTTTTAAACAACTTCTTGCTGGAGGCGGTAATCCGATTCACACCACACCCATCTGCATCGAACATGAGGGCAACCGCATGGTTCGGGATGGAAAATGGAAATTGGTGGCATTTCATGATTCCCCCTGGGAGCTTTATGATGTCGAAACAGATGTTACAGAGTCAGTGAACCTAATCGACAAGCAACCTGATATTGTGTCTAACCTCAAAGCGTTTTACGCCGAGTGGGCTAAAAGGGCAGGAGTTATCCCCTGGTCGGAAGCCAAAGATTATTCGGTTTATGAATCGAAGAAAAAATAGTGCTATTCTGTGCTTGTTATGCAAACTCCGTTTGGCGATCAGCGCTGGAAAAGCAAATAACCATTTTGGCTTCTTCGTTCCCAAGGGCAGTGGCATTATGCCATTCCCCCATGGGAATGGAGATAGTGTCGCCCGGGCTTAATAGAAATTCATTATTTCCCAAAGTGTGACGGATTTTTCCGCTAAGCAGGTGCAGCACTTCATCGCAATTTGGATGCCGGTGCAGGGGATTAGTATGCCCAGCAGCTATAGTTGCTAAGCCCACTGTCATGGTGGTGGAATTTCCCAATCCTGCAGAGGCCACCCAGCGTAGGCTGCCCCAAGGAAATTGTTGAATCTCACATTCCGATGCATGGATAGGGGCAGATTGCATTTTTGCCACCGTTACTTTTTGCCATCGGGGGCTGGCAGTCGGCAAGATTGCCAAGCCAGGAAACGCCATTGACCGTTTTCCAATTTCCATACAGCTAGAAAACTCAACACGTTATCCAAGGTGGAATCTGCTGTAGCTGCCCGAATGCGAACCCGACCTGTCATCAGCGCCATACCGGGAGCCGGAAAACTGAAATCCCTTTTTTCATAATCCATGGCAAGATATTTGGTTTTGCCGGAGGTGAGAATATCCACGAAGGTAGCCTTGGTATCCACCACGCCGTTGGAATGGGCGTAATGCAGGTTATCTGAAAAAATGGCTGAAAGTGCTTCCTTGGTGGGATTTTTGAAGGCGGCAACTCTTTTATCATCCGCTGCAGTCACAGCCGCTAACACAGGGGTATTTTCCGGTTTGCTGGAAGGTTGACCACTTAAAGCCAAACCTGCTGAAGCTAATACTAAACCCAACAAGAAAACCATTATGTAAAAAATGTTGTTTTTCATGATCGCACTAGAACTTTCTAAGCAAGATTGAAAGCCTCAGACAAGAATCAATCATCCGAACCTTTTTTCTTTTTTGCCTTGCCACCACCCGCTTTGGTTTCAGCCCCCCATTTGGGTTTTACGTTTAATTTATCCCATGCATTCCATTTAGCTTGAAGCTCATTCACCTTTTCAGGCATGGATTTTGAAAGATCGTTGTCCTCATGAATATCCTTGGCAAGGTTGTATAGGCGTGGCCCAATGATATTTTTACCTCCAGTTTTGCCCTCAGCGGCTGCATCGTAAGTGACCAGTTTGAAATCCCCCACTCGGATTGCGTTCTGGTTGCCAAACCGCCAGTATAGCGCCTCGTGCGGTACACCAGTCTTATCTCCGGAAAGGTACGGCAGCAGGTTAACCCCTTCAAGTTTCCATTCGGGTTTTTCGGCCAACCCGGCTGCAGCAAGCGCCGTGGCATGAAGATCCAACTGAATTACGGGGCTGTCATATTGGGCAGGCTTGATTTTCCCCGGCCAACTTACCAAAAAGGGAACTCGTACTCCGCCCTCCAGAGTTGTACGTTTGCTTCCCCGTAACGGTTCATTGCGAGATCCATTCACCGTCACACCCACCATGGTTGGCCCGCCATTATCACTAATAAAAGTAACCAGCGTGTCTTTTTCCTGGCCAGTTGATTTTAACTTTGCCATGACTACCCCTATGGCTTCATCCATGGCCAGCAGCATGGCATTGTAAGTTCGCCTACGTTCATCTTTGATATGTTTGAATTTTTCAAGCCGACTGTCAGTGGCATGCATCGGAGTGTGCACCGCATTGAAAGCCAGATAAAGAAACCAAGGTTTACCCTGGTTTTTACTGACAAAATCCGCGGCTTCAGCGCCAAAGGCATCTGTGGTGTAGCCAAGATTGTTCACTGGCTCATTGCCACGCAAAATCCCGGAACGATCAAAATAACTATGTGCACCACCCAAAAACCCAAAGAATTCATCAAAGCCCCTTTTCTGGGGAACCATGTCCGGGTTTGAACCCAGATGCCATTTTCCCACCAGGGCGGTTCTATAACCATTCGCCTTCAATCGATCAGCAATTGTGCTTTCGCTAAGTGGCAGGCCAGCATTGCCACCCCCTGGATTAAATTCATGACCAAATCGTGTTTGATATCTGCCTGTAAGCAAACCAGCCCTGGTTGGCGAACAGTACGGACCGCTTACATATCCATTTGAAAAACGCACACCCGAAGCTGCCAGTGCATCAATATTCGGGGTTGGCACATCCTTGCACCCTTGGAAACCCAAATCGTTATAGCCAAGATCATCCGCGACTATGAAAAGGATATTGGGCTTTTTGTCCGCAGCATGCAACCAACCCGGCACCAAAAATCCTGCCACCAACAAGCATCTTCCAAGCAAATGATTAAACATGATCTGTTATCCATGCACTTAAAAAACTGACTTTTCGGAACAACTGTACCACAAACTGCTTTTCAAATCACCTTCCAGGATGAAACTTAAAAGACAGCTATCATGTGCCACAGAAAGTGCGATATCCGGGGAAGGGTGGGGTGCTATGAAATTTTTCATACCCCGGTTGCTCTTCGAATGGTTTGGAAAGGCATTTCAATAATGCATCCATAACACTGTAATCTTCGTGATCCGTGGCGGCCCTGAGAGCCTGTTCCACATGGTAATTACGGGCAATCACCGCGGGGTTTACCTTTTTCATGCCCGCAAATAAATCTTCCCTTGGTAGGTTTTCGCGCTGTAGTCTTTCACACCAACGCCCATGCCAATCCAAAAATTTTGGGTCTGCAAAAGGCCCCTCTTTGGGCAAAACATTCATGGAAAGATCCCGAAACGTCTGCGTGTAATCTAGTTGTGCCAACTCCATCCAATTTAACAACCATTGCACAAGCTCTAGATCAGCATCTTCAGCCGTTGTCATCCCCAGTTTTTTCCTCATGCCGTTCAGCCAATATTGTTCATGAAGTTCGGGAAACTTCCGCAAAAGCTCGGTCGCCAACCCAATGGATTTTTCCTCTTCAGAATCCAATAAAGGCAGCATGGACTCTGCCAACCTTGCAAGGTTCCATTGTGCTATCCTTGGCTGATTACCAAAAGCATATCTCCCTGCATGGTCAATGGAACTGAATACCGTATCGGGGTTGTATACATCCATGAATGCACAGGGACCATAATCAATCGTTTCACCGGAAATAGCCATATTGTCCGTGTTCATTACTCCGTGGACAAAGCCAACAAGCTGCCAGCGGGCGACCAAATCTGCCTGACGATTAATGACACGCGCCAAAAATTGCAAATAGCGGTCACTCTCTTTTTCCAAATCTGGTTCATGACGTGAAATTGAATATTCAACCAGGGCATTCAATACATTTTGGTCTTCAACCCTGGCGGCATACTCAAAAGTTCCAACCCGTATATGGCTTGCAGCGACGCGCGTTAAGATTGCGCCACGTAACGCCGTTTCACGAAACACAGGTTCTCCGGTGGTGACCACTGCAAGACTTCGAGTCGTGGGGATTCCCAAAGCATGCATTGCCTCACTGATGATATATTCGCGCAGCATAGGCCCAAGCGCGGCACGACCATCACCCCTGCGAGAAAACCTGGTCGGCCCCGAGCCTTTAAACTGAATATCCCAAAGTGCTCCTGATGGTGAGCGATGTTCCCCCATTAAAATGGCGCGACCATCACCCAACATCGTAAAACCGCCAAACTGATGACCGGCATAGGCCTGTGCCAGCGGTTTGCTACCTTCAGGGAGTTGCTGTCCGGAAAACAAATGGGCGAATGCCTCTTCACCAATGTTACCAAAATCCAACCCCAAATCTTGGGCAAGATCATGGTTTAACACGGCCACTTTCGGCTGGCGCACTTGTATGGGGCTTGCCTCGGCGTGAAGCATAGCGGGTAACATGGAGTAGGTATTCTCTAGCCGCCAACCCATGCTGCCAAAATCAAATGGCTTTACGTTAATGGATTCCATTCGTTCGCCCCCTTAAAAGCATCTTTACCTTAATCTATAGCCTCTAGATTCATCCTGAATTTGAATTAGGATAATTCATAAATGTATGGGTATTGCTCAAATCCTCTTGAAAACATAACTCACTTCCTTCCTCAAGAAAAGGAACCTGATATTTAAGGCTGGCCGCAAAGCACTTTTTCCAAGAGGTTCTAAAATAGTAATCAGGTTTCATTTACCGGAGTATTTTCATGCATTCTCTCCATCGCCGTCTTTTTCTTGGCACCTCCCTCGGCCTTGCTGGCACGGCAAGTTTTCTGATGTCGCAGGAATCTTCCTCGAAGACCAAGGAAATCTTTCCGGATTCTTTCCTGAAAAAACTGGTTCCGGAACTACCTGCCTTCCAACCCAACACCCTTTTTCTGACCTGGCACAAGGATCCCACTACCACCATGGTGGTTCAGTGGCTTGGAGTGCGGGGTGAAGTTGCGGACACTACTGTTTTTGCAACTAATTCACAACAGGTTATCACTCCTCCCAAAAGAGAAATCGGTGCAGCAAGCAAGACGCCTTCGCCGGTGGTAGAATGGCTTTCCTTCAAGCCCGAGGATAAATCCTATCCAATGACCGATTACCGGGTTTACCGTGCCGAACTTTCCGGTCTGAAACCTGGTACCGAATACGCATTTCGCATCGGTAAAACATCCCCCATTTACCGATTTCGAACCATGCCTGCCAAAGCCACTGACACTATCACGTTCATTTCCGGGGGAGATTGCGGCATCAATCAGGCGTGTATTGATAACAGCCGCATCGCCGCCAGGCAAAGCCCCATGTTCGCAGTTGTTGGCGGCGACCTAGGCTACGACAATGGCAAATCCGTTGAAACCAGCATCGCCTTCCTGCGCAATTATTCCAGCACCATGGTCGATCCCGAGGGACGGATGATTCCCATGGTTCCCTGCATTGGCAACCATGAGGTTATCGGTGGTTACGGCACACGAGAAAAAGCCACCTTTTTTTACCCGCTTTTCGATGGCCTTTTTCCGGAAACAGGCTTTAACACCCTCGACTTTGGCGATTACTTAAGTCTGGTGCTGCTTGACACAAACCACACAACCAAGGTCGCTGGCGAACAGACTGCCTGGCTGGAAAAAATACTAGCCGCAAGGGTCGATCACCCTAATACTCTTGTGGTAAACCATGTTCCAGCATATCCTTCTCATCGCAATCCGCTACCTGCCCTGGATCTCAAGGGTAAAACCACCGCTGGCACAGGAGAGGACCAGCGCAAGCATTGGGTTCCACTTTTTGAGAAATACCGTGTGCCTGTTGTGCTGGAACACCACGACCATACTTTCAAGCGCACAAAACCACTTATCAATGGAATGGAAAACCAAAACGGTGTTCTATATTTGGGCGATGGGTCATGGGGAAGGATCCGCATTCCTCGCAAGCAAGACACCTTGAATGTTCTTGCGAAAACCAGCGACGACTACCATATTTCCTTGCATCGCATTGAAGGCAATCAAAGACACCACCTCGCCATGGGAACCACAGGCAGGGTAATGGATTCTTGCAAAACAGGTCAGCGAAAGGCGGGAATCATTCCCAGGAATGGTTAGTTTGGATGGAAGGTATAAATTAATCTTCCTTGCCCGCTTTCTTTTTCTTCGGTTTGGATGCCGGAGGTTTGCCGGTTGCGGGAGGAAGGAATTTGGAAAGTCGATCCACCACCTGTTTGTTTTCAGGTTTCTGGTGCACACTTACAGTTTCCGCGGGGTCATTGACTTCATCGTAAAGCTCGGTGGCAATCACCTTGGAGCCGTTCCGTTCGCGCCAGATTGTAAGGCGCCAGCGTTCATCGCGAATGCTGTAACCCATGACACTTCCTCCCGCTTTGCCTGCACTGCGGGGATATTGGCTGATTGCGACTTTGCTGGTTGGAGTTTCCGGGTTTTGGATCTGGGGTTTCAAGCTGGCGCCATCCAATCCATTGGGAATGGACAAGCCACAAAGATCCGCAAGCGTGGGATAGACATCCACAAACTCTACCGGAAAATTGCAAGCTTTACCGGCAGTCTTTTGACCTGGCACACTGATCATCAATGGAGCCCGTGCAGCAAGCTCAAAATTGGTGTGCTTATGCCATAAGCCATGGTCACCTAGTTGCCAACCATGATCACCCCAAAGAACCACGATGGTATTGTCTGCCAGGCCTTCCTTTTCAAGAGCATCCAGCAAACGTCCGACTTGCGCATCGGTGTAGCTTATACATGCGTAGTAGCCATGACGTAGTTTTCTGGCAAAAGAATCTGGCAAAGGATTGCCCTTGGGAACATTGTTATAACTGTGAAGTTCCCCGTTAATATGCCCAGCAAATTCGGGAGCACCCTGCGGCAACTTATCGATAGCGGGAAGTGGAATTGTTTGGGGATTGTAAAGATCCCAGTATTTTTTTGGGGCAATGAAGGGCAGGTGAGGCTTAAGGAAACCAACAGCCAGAAAGAAAGGCTTTCCTCCATCTTTAAGGCTGTGAAGCCTTTTCACAGCCTCGGCCGCGGTGAATCCATCTGGAAGCTCATCATCGCTTTTCCCACTGACCTCGAAAGCCGGACCTTTGCCTCCACCCTCGTTTTCCTTGGCATCCACTCCGGGGCCGTATTTTTTCACGGTTCGTTTTGTGGAATCCATCAGATCTGTATCCACCGTTTGCCCATTGGGATACCAGTGCGGCTCGCTCCAAGATCTACCATCCTCGTAACCCTTATGATAAATCTTGCTCAAAGCGGCAGTGTGATAACCATTAGCCTTGAAGTGCTGTGGAAGTGTGACGGTATCCGGCAAGGCATCGCGAAAGTGAGTTACCAAATCCCATACTTTGGTGGCATCAGGCCTTCTGCCAGTCATCAAAGAGGTTCTTGAAGGACTGCATACTGCCTGCTGGCAATAGGCATGGTTAAAGATCATGCCACGGCTTGCAAGACGGTCCAAGTTGGGGGTTTTCACCACCTTGTTGCCATAACAACCCATTTCCGGACGCAAATCATCCACGGCAATGAAAAGGACATTTGGCTTGGAAGGGGAAGGGGACTTGGATGCCTGACTTTCAACGGAAACCTTAGAATTTGTTTCATTGGCTGCAATTTTCTTTTTTTTGCTACCATGCCGGCCAGTACCATCCCCATCGTCAACAATACCTGCGGCAGGGTTTAATTGATTCAGTTTTCCTTGGAGACGATTTCTCGCTTCCTTAGATTCTAAATCTGAAGAATTCTCAGGGACTAATTTTTCCTCAAACGGAGCGTTGGTCATGTCAAAAAGTTCGCCCGCATGATTTAATTTCCAGCGGGTATCCTGAACAAACCACATCTTCGCAAGCTGGACAAATACATTATCCCTGACGAGTTCACTTTGCCCGGAGAGGTTTCTGGCAAAACTTTTCCCATCCAAAATAGTTTTGGGCAAGCTGGCACCAGCAAGCTCAGCAAAAGTTGGCAAAAAATCGCTGGAATCAACAAGATTTTTGCTAACCTTTCCAGCTTCAACCACCCCCTGCCAGTTCAATACCATCGGAACATGGGTGCCACCTTCCTGCATGGTTCCCTTTTCCCCAGCAAGCCTTTTGCCTTGAATGGTTGAAAATTTCGCCTGCCCTTTACCCGTGCCATTGTCACCAAAGAACACAATCAAAGTCTTGTCCCGGAGTTTTAGGTTATCCAACTCGGTGACCAACTTGCCTACCAGCTTGTCCATGTAGGCGATGTTATCTCCCAGTAGATCCTTTGTTTCTTGAGGACTGTCAGGGGTACGGGCCAATTCTCCGTGAACATGGGAAAGCGAATAGAAAAGAAAAAACGGATTGGCACGGTTTTTCCGCATGAATTCCACAGCATGGTCATGCATGAGGTCGGGCATATAGGATTTTGCATCAAGCTTTTTGCGAACTTCATTTACAAAATAATTTTCGGTTCCATCATTGGAACCCCAGTAAACTCCACTCCCGCGAAAACGGAGGCTGTCATCAAAACCCCAATCTGAAGGGCTAAGCGGAAGCTGGCCCCATTTGCCCACCATAGCGCTTTTGTAACCAACGGATTTCAACACTTTGGGGATCATGGTTTCCACGGTGGTTTTCATATTACCCGTGGCATCCTGGTTGGTGGCACCGGTGCGAAATCCATAACGACCTGTCATGATTACCGCCCGGGACGGTCCACAAAGTGGCGGAGTGTAGGCATGCGAATATCGGGTGCCACCACGCGCAAGGGAATCAATGTTGGGTGTTTTTGCATGGTCGGCACCATAGCAACCTAGATTGGCGATTCCCAAATCATCTGCAAGTATGAAAACAATATTTGGCTTCGAAGGTAAGCCAGCATTAAAGGTGGCAAAATCAGTCATTAATAAAAGAGAAATGAGAAAAGCCATAGTATTTTCCTTGAGAATTCCTCTTAAAAGCTTTTTTAAAAGGTTATCAAAACCATTCATTGCCAGAAAGGATTATTTCAAGGGTTTATAAATTGTTTATGCCAGGCACCGTATTCTAACGACGGCTTGACAAGAACCCTTTGCCACATAGAAAATAGGGTACACAAATGGGGGCTTAGCTCAATTGGGAGAGCACCTGCTTTGCAAGCAGGGGGTTAGGGGTTCGAGTCCCCTAGCCTCCATTTTTAAATCCTCTGAATTCATTCAAATTGTCATTGCAAGACTTATTAAGTTTTAACAACCTATTATTGAAGATTTAATCTATTTCAGAACCATTTTCGAAAAAGGGATCACAATGCAAAAGATAACATTTTTTACAGCTTTTATTGTTACCTCTTTTGCATTTGCTGCGCCGCCAAAGGTAGTCAAGGAGTTTACGGGCAAGGTTGCGAATGTGATTGATGGAGATTCTGTTGAAATTACCGTCGGGCAAAATACGGTAATTCTCAGGCTTGAAGGCATTGATGCCCCCGAACCTGCGCAGAACTTTGGAAAAAAGGCAAAAGAGGTTTTATCTGCTTTGGTGCTGGATAAAACAGTATCCGTTAAGCAGACCGGAGATGACCGCTACGGAAGGATCATCGGTTACCTATTCCTTGACAAGACAGATATCAATTCCAAAATGGTTGAGGATGGTTGGGCCTGGCATTTCAGCAAATACAATGATGAGGAACGCCTGGCGAAACTGGAGCAAGCAGCTCGGAAGGACAAAAAAGGCCTTTGGGCAGACCCCCAGACTCCCGTAGCCCCCTGGGATCACAGGGCTAAAAAGAAAACACCCGAAATTAAAATGCCTGACTCCAAGGACAAATAAAAGAAGGCCGAATCCAAATTGGAGACGGCCTTCTTCCCCATTTTAGAAAAGAAACTTAGATCAACTCGCGAATCGGCTGGGCGTTGTCTTCAACCATGTAGTTTGCTCTACCGGTAAGATCGTTTAAAGTAACCTGGTTAAATGGTATTCCCAAGTTGTGATAAAGGGTTGCGTATATTTCCCCGAATGTCACAGGACGGCTGTTCGCTTGCCCTGCAATACGATCCGTGGAACCGATTACCTGTCCCATCTTCATTCCACCGCCAGCCATCAAGGCAAAATTTACCGCTGGCCAATGGTCTCGTCCTACACGGTCACTAATCTTGGGGGTTCTGCCAAATTCTCCCATGACAACCACGGAACAATCCTTGTCCAGTCCGCGCTGGTGAAGGTCATCTAAAAGGGCACTTAGGCATTTATCGAATACAGGAAAATCCTCTTCTTCGCGAAGGAAAATGGAATTATTTTTACGGCCCTCGGCATTCATGCCACCATGCCAGTCCCACTTGCTGTAATTGAGGGTAACCACGCGTGCACCGGCCTCGATAAGCCTGCGGGCAACCAGCATACTTTGTGGAACCCTGGGGGCACCATTTCCATCCATGAAAATCTTGGGATTACCCGTGCCGTACCTTTCCACAATTCCCGGATGTTCCTTGGAAAGATCAAGCGCATCCGCCATCTTGGAGGAAGTTAGCAAGCCGAACGCCTGCTGGTTGAAGGTGTCTAAACCCTCAAACACACGAGTGTTGTCAATGTCCCTGCGAATGCTGTCAAAACTGCCCAGAAGAGTCTTACGTTCGGCAAGTTGGTCCACCGTAATCCCCTGGAGAACCATGTCTTTCTGAGAAGGGCCCATGGGCCTGAACGGCGCCTGAGATGCCCCCAAGAAACCAGGACCCGGTTCGTTGTAAGGGCCATGGGTGCAGCTATAACAAAGGCTCACGAAGGGAGGCACCGCATTATCCGTGGCACCTTGAAGCTTTGCGACCACCGAGCCGAACTGAGGCCAGCCACCTGTGGGGGTAAACTTCCGTGGATGATGACCATTGAACACCTGAATGGCATCATGGCCATCCTGATTACCCACCAGCGAACGAATGATGGCAAATTTGTCCATCATGCCCGCAAGTTTGGGAAGGGCCTCACAAATTTGAATACCTGTCACATTGGTTGAAATTGGTTTCCATGGGCCGGCTATTTCCTTCGGCGCATCCGGCTTCAGGTCAAACATATCCTGATGGGGAGGACCACCCACAAGGTAAATAAATATGACGGACTTGTGCGAATTTTTCTTTCCTGCAAGAGCCTCCGCCTTAAGCAAGTCGGGCAGGGTAAATCCACCCGCACCAAATGCACCGATCTTTAGAAAACTTCGCCGGGATAACTGATGGGTTCTGTTGTTGGAAGCAGCGAAATTCTGCATAACCATCTCCCAATAAATTGCTGAGATCTTCAGTGCGGCAGGCAGGACTTAAAATGTATCGTGAATTCTGTGTAAAGGAAATAACAAATTCATCAATTGTTCATGAATTTAGTAAGGATAATGTCATTAAAAAAAGTACAATTCAGGACTTAGATGTCTGAATTTGGGTTTTTCCAATATGCTTTTCACCCCTTTTTGCAGCCAATTCCTGCTGTTTTTGCCTTTCAATGGCCCTGGATCGAGTTTTTTCAGGCAGATTATCAAAGCAGTGCGGACAACTTACTCCAGCACGGTACTTGGGAGATTGCTGGTCCTCCACCGAAACCGGATGCCTGCAGGCATAGCATTGTTCATGGGCACCAACCTCTAACCCTTGCCCAACAGCAATCCGCTGATCAAACACAAAGCATTCGCCATCCCAAAGGCTTTTTTCCGGTGGAATCAACTCGAGGTATTTTAAAATGCCACCTTTCAGGTGGTATACATTTTCAAATCCCTTTTCCAGCATATAAGCAGAGGCTTTCTCACAACGAATTCCCCCGGTGCAAAACATCGCAACCTTTTTATGCTTTGATGGATCCAGATTTTCCTGAACAAATTTAGGAAAATCCCGAAACCTGCGCGTCTTCGGGTCTATTGCACCTTTGAAGGTTCCTATATCGCATTCATAACCATTTCGAGTGTCTATCACAATTACATCTGGATCAGAGATAAGGGCGTTCCACTCCTCGGCGGGCACATACGTTCCCACTTTTTCATTGGGATCTATCCCAGGCACACCCAACGGCACAATTTCTTTTTTGAGTTTTACCTTCATGCGGTCGAAAGGCATTTCCTGTGAGAAAGATTCCTTGTGTTCCAAGTCTGAAAAACGGGGTTCGGATCTTAGAAACTTTAGCAGTGCATCTATTCCCTGCCGATTACCAGCCACCGTGCCATTGATCCCCTCGGTCGCCAGCAAAATACTTCCAAAAACACCGTTCTTTTGACACACCTCCAGAATGCTCTTTTGCAACTCCCTGTAATCAGGGAGTTTTGCAAACTTGTATAAAGCAGCCACAACTACTGATTGCATTTTTCTTTCCGGAAAGCATATCATTTGATTAAAACTTTACAGACTTATCTTAATTCTATCTAAACGGTAATCAACAGCGCGGCAGGGTTTTTCAAATCGCCAACAACAATGGCATTTTGTTGATATTTTTTTGCAAAGCTTATAGATTCGGCTGGCGAAATTCCAAGAACCAAAAAACTTTCCTCTGCCGGCCATTCGGCCTTTCTTCCTTTTCCATGCCCGTCATAAAACACATATTTTCCATTTAATTCTGTTTTTAGTTGATTGTTCTGTATTTTATTTGCCTCTGCCTCTGCAACCTTTGAGTAAGGGTTCCATGCTGTCATAAAACACCAATTACTTACCCCCCGCTTGGCAAGTAAATCGTTTAATACCTGATTATGCTCCCCTATTCGAATATGAATCTCTCCCTCATCCGTGTAGGCAATATAAATTGTGTCTAAATAGCATTCTTCTAATTCTTTATTAAGCACAATGCACCTTCGCGAAAAATCACCAAAGCTTTCATTCTGAATAGTTCAGTTTAATTCAGAAATTTCCGTCTGAAATAGGCCTTTTGTTACCGTTGCATGGGCCAGGAAATGACGAAAATATTAAAAAACTAAGGTTTCGCTAGCCCGGATTACCCAAACTACCGATAATAAATTATATTGCATGCTGTTTTTCCCGCATATTGGGGTTCTCCATGAACTGCAAGTTTTGGATCCGCAGAATTTTCTCCAAGGTTTATTCTGCCACCATCCGACCCAAGACTAAGCAGACTTCCCATAAGCTGTCGCTACTTCCTTTGGAAGATCGTATTGTGCCTGCGGTGCCGTTTTCCCCGGCATTTCCCCATGCGCTTTCCATTACCCCACCTAGCGGCAATGTTACCAGCAGCGCCAATTTTACCGTAACCTTTAATCAACCGGTCATTGGGGTGGATGCTGCCGATTTTCAATTGGTAACAACCGGCACGGTGGCAGGGGGTACCATTTCCTCTGTTACAGGATCGGGCGACAGCTATACCGTAAGTGTTACCGGAATAACGGGGACTGGCACTCTGGGTGTGAACCTGGTGGATTTACCCACCATCACAGCCTTACCCTCGTTTGCTGCCCAGCAAACCTTTGCCACGGGGACAAGCCCACGCTCCGTCACTTTGGGAGATGTGAACGGCGATGGCAGGCTCGATATCGTGACAGCGAATCTTAATTCCAACACCGCCAGCGTGCTACTGGGTAACGGCAATGGCACCTTCCAAGCCGAGCAAACCTTTGACACGGGGACGGGGACATTCCCATTCTCCGTGACTTTGGGAGATGTGAACGGCGATGGCAGGCTGGATATTGTGACCGGCAATCCTAGTCCCAGCACCGCCAGCGTGCTACTGGGTAACGGCAATGGTACCTTTCAAACCCAGCAAACCTTCGCCACGGGCACTGGTCCACAGTCTGTGGCGCTTGGGGATGTGAACGGCGATGGCAGGCTCGATATCGTGACCGCCAATACTAGTTCCAACAATGCCAGCGTGCTTCTGGGTAACGGGAATGGTACCTTTCAAACCCAGCAAACCTTTGCCACGGGGAATAACCCAACCTCCGTCACTTTGGGCGATGTGAACGGCGATGGCAGGCTCGATATCGTGACCGCCACTTTTAGTTCCAACACCGCCAGCGTGCTACTGGGTAACGGCAATGGTACCTTCCAAGGCCAGCAATCCTTTGCCACGAGTGCAGGCCCACTCTCCGTCACTTTGGGCGATGTGAACGGCGATGGCAGGCTGGATATTGTGACCGGCAATCCTGGTTCCCAAAATGCCAGCGTGCTTCTGGGTAACGGCAATGGCACCTTTCAAACCCGGCAAACCTTTGCCGCGGGGACAAGCCCACGCCCCGTCACTTTGGGAGATGTGAACGGCGATGGCAGGCTCGATATCGTGACCGCGAATTATAATATTGCCAACACCGTCAGCGTGCTACTGGGTAACGGCAATGGCACCTTTCAAACCCAGCAAAGCTTTGCCACGGGGACAACCCCATACTCCGTGACTTTGGGAGATGTGAACAGCGATGGCAGGCTCGATATCATTACCGCAAATCGTACTTCTAACAACGCCAGCGTAATTTTGGGCACGGGTGGTAGTTCCATTACCGCCACTTTTAGTCCCCAGCAAACCTTTGCCACGGGGACATACCCACGCTCCGTCACTTTAGGCGATGTGAACGGCGATGGCAGGCTCGATATCGTGACCGCGAATCGTAATTCTAACAACGCCAGCGTGCTACTGGGTAACGGCAATGGTACCTTTCAAACCCAGCAAACCTTTGCCACGGGGACAAGCCCACAATCCGTCACTTTGGGCGATGTGAACGGCGATGGCAGGCTCGATATCGTGACCGCCAATTCTACCAGTAATGCCAGCGTGCTACTGGGTAACGGCAATGGTACCTTTCAAACCCAGCAAACCTTTTCCACGGGGCCGGGGACAAGCCCAAAATCCGTCACTTTGGGCGATGTGAACGGCGATGGCAGGCTCGATATCGTGACCTGCCATTTTCAATCCCACAGCGTCAGCGTGCTACTGGGTAACGGCAATGGTACCTTTCAAACCCAGCAAACCTATGCCATGGGGACAAACCCACGCTCCGTGACTTTGGGAGATGTGAACGGCGATGGCAGGCTCGATATTGTGACCGCCAATTCTGGTTCCCAAAATGCCAGCGTGCGACTGGGTAACGGGAATGGCACCTTCCAAGCCGAGCAAACCTTTGCCGCGGGTACAGGCGTATTCTCCGTCACTTTGGGCGATGTGAACGGTGATGGCAGGCTGGATATTGTGATCGCCAATTATACTCCCGGGCATGCCAGCGTGCTACTGGGTAACGGCAATGGCACCTTTCAAACCCGGCAAACCTTTGCCACGGGGACGGCGACAAACCCAGTCTCCGTCACTTTGGGCGATGTGAACGGCGATGGCAGGCTGGATATCGTGACCGCCAATAAATTTTCCTACACCGCCAGCGTGCTACTGGGTAACGGCAATGGTACCTTCCAAGGCCAGAAAACCTTTAAGACGGGGAACCGCCCATACTCCGTGACTTTGGGAGATGTGAACGGCGATGGCAGGCTGGATATCGTGACCGCAAATTATATTACCAGCACCGTCAGCGTGCTATTAAACAGCCTGGCCTTCACCGGACAGGCTGCACCCACAAGCACCGCACTTTCTTCATCTGCCAATCCATCGGTGTTTGGTGAATCAGTGACTTTCACTGCCACAGTAACTGGTACCGCTGGTACTCCCACAGGGACCGTGACTTTCAAAGATGGGTCCACCCAGATCGGTAGCCCTGTCAACTTAGTCAATGGTGTTGCCATCTTATCCACCTCTTCCCTTACGGTGGGAAGTAGCCACAGTATTACCGCAGAATACAGCGGAGATTCCAGCAACCAAGCCAGCACCAGCAGCGCAGTCACGCAAGTGGTGAACCAAGCCGGTACCACGACGAATTTGACATCCTCCGCTAATCCATCGGTCTTTGGTGAATCAGTGACATTCACCGCCACGGTTAGCGCTGCTTCCCCCGGCAGTGGCACCCCGACAGGCACGGTGACATTCTTTGATGGGGCCACCCAGATCGGTACCGGCACCCTGACCGGTGGGGTAGGCACCTTCAGCACCACTTCCCTTGCGGTGGGAACCAGCCACAGTATTACCGTGGTGTACGCCGGTGACACCAACTTCCTTACCAGCACCAGTTCCGCTGTCAGCCAAGTCGTAAACAACGCTTCCACCACCACGGTGCTGACAGCATCGCCAAACCCATCGGTCTTTGGTGAATCAGTGACATTCACCGCCACGGTTAGCGCTGCTTCCCCCGGCAGTGGCACCCCGACAGGCACGGTGACATTCTTTGATGGGGCCACCCAGATCGGTACCGGCACCCTGA
>Ga0255182_1000058_pt1 | contig 119153 bp, 88 predicted proteins | sample Atl_UVDOM_RepA_8_FD_188420 | JGI IMG/M metagenome (GOLD analysis project Ga0255182, IMG submission 188420) | Freshwater microbial communities from Altamaha River, Georgia, United States - Atl_UVDOM_RepA_8d | ecosystem: Environmental > Aquatic > Freshwater > River | place: USA: Georgia...
TCTCGAAGCTTGGGAATGATGACCTCCGCCTGCTCCGCCTTTCCTCGTGGCATTTCGTGCCCTCCCTTGGTTGCGGCCACCCAGGATTCTCGCTCCCGGAGTGGCCTCGTTTAAGGGGGGCAGGTCAGAAAGCCTGCCCGCCGGCATGCGGCTCAGGAAGCACCCGGCCGCAGAGCTCCTCCAGCCGCGCGAGGGTCAGGCGGCGTTGCATCAGGCCCACCGCACCGGCCACTCGGTCCCCGGCGCTCCGACGACCAGCGTGAGGGCGTCGCCATCGCGCACCCGGGCGGCGGAGGCGAAAAATGCCGTCCCTGGAAAGGTCGCAGTCGCTCTGGCAACGCCCTCGACATCCTGCCGTGCGATGACAGCATCGATGCCCGCGAGCGCACAGGGCTGGCCGACCAACGCGAGCGCCGGAACACCAACGGCGTCGGTGAAGTCGAGCACCAACCGCTCGGGGACGATGCGACGATCCGGCGAAGGAACGAAATCCGCGTAGGCATCGCCGGTCGGGGAGCACCAGCGCACCCGCTGGAGCAGCGACCCATCGCTTGCCTGCTCGGTCGCGGCTGCCGCCGCGTAGACGAGCGTCGCTTCCGCCCGCAGGTCGGCGATCGTCGGCCGCGGCACCGGCGGGTTGGCCGGATTGCCTTCGAAGAGTGTCTGATCCAGCAGCCGATCGGCATCCACATCGATCTCGGCCGCACTCGCCTCGAGCCGGCCGTCGAGCCACCAAGGCATCGGATCTCGATGGTTCGCGGCGAGCATGCCGCGCAGGTTCACGAGCAGATGGGTGCCGGCGAGCAGCGCGAGGTAGTCCTGCCTGGTGAAAAGGACGCTATCGAATGCATCGAGGGCGGACTCGAAGCCCTCGAGCGCCATCTCGAGGTGTGCGCGGTCTGTCTCGTCGGCGCAGTGCGTGAGCACGTCGTCGAGTTGGAGCGATGCGGCCCATGAATCCATGCGGGCGTGGAGCAGCCCGGCGATGAGATCTTCGGCCTCATCCCCGGTGCAACCCTCCCACAGCTCCGGAAGACGTGTCGCATCGTCGGCGGCCTGCCGCAGCAGCACGACGAGCCGCCTGGCCGCCGCGGTCGCCAGCCAGGCGGGAAAAACGACCTGCGGCGCGACGCCGCCGTAGAGGCGGCAGTTGCCGCAGGCCACGGCCGCCTCCACGGGCAGTTCCTGAGGCAGCGAATCGAGGTCGCCCTCGCGGGCTCCCGCGAGATCGGCCAGCACCTCGGCGGCCTTCTGGCGCAGGCGATCGGCGGCGGAGGCATCGAGCGGCCGGTCGAACGAGGGTTCTTCGAACGCGAACTGCATCATCGCATCTCCCCGCAAGCCATCGGGCATCCGTGCCGTGGGCAGCAGTCGCCGGCGTCGCTGTCGTCTGTGATCGTTGCTTTCATGGAGATACGCGGTGTCGGCCGGGGCGCTACGGAAGCCTTCCGCTACCCGGCCGGATGCGGGTCGATCCAGGCCCAGCGGCCGTCTTTTTGACGATGAAAACCCCAGGTTTTCATCGAAATGAAGCGAAACCAACGCCGCTGGGAGGCCCGCTCGTCCACCTCGTCTGTCTCGGTCACGCCGCGGCTCGGATCGGGGAGCAGCCGGCCGCCCGTGGGATGGTAATCGGGAGCCCAACGCAGCACATACCTCGCGGCCGTTTTCGCGGCGGCCCGGACCGGCGCGACCCATGCCACATGACGTGGGAGAAAGGCGGTGAGGAACACGGTCACCGTTAGATCCTCGATTGAGGGCCTCTCGACGCGTGCGAACACCACGCCGCCCGACGGCAGCACGAAGAGGATTTTCTCCACGGCATGGGGGGCTTGAAGGTGCGCGGTGGCAGGCTGGAGATTGTCGTCATCCGGAATCGCTGACTCTTGAAACCGGCACAGCCTCGGCTGGCTGCAGCAGGCCTGCATCTGCCTGGCGAGCGCCTGCACGACCTCGCGGCAGTCGGCCGCCGACAGTCGGTCACCGGCAACCCGCAGACGCGCGACGAGCCGATGGTCGAGAAGTTTGTCCCACGGCTCGCTGCCGGCCACGTGCTTTCGCACGGCATGCCTGATCGGTTCGAACTCGAACCAGCAACTGGCCGCCACGCGCCGCCCCCCCTCCGGCTCCTGCCAGGTGAGATCGACCGACTCGGCGGTGAAGGCATCACCGGCAGCGGCGGTCATGCGTCGGCCTCCCCCACGCCACGTTCCTTGAGCCGGCGGGCGGCCCGAAAAATCCGCTGTCGAACCCAGCCCACGCTCTCTCCGCACAGGGTGGCGAGCGCCTGCTTCCGCCGCGCCTTCGGCAGCTTCTCGATCGTCAGCAACCCGGCCCTGTCGATTCCACCCGCGGCGATGCACCACTTCCCGAGCGTCGCGTCGCCACACGTCGAACACAGCTCCGCATACACGACGAGCAGAACCCGATCGATCGGCTGGAGGTGTCGCTCGAGTGTTGCGACGACGTCGATTTTCGGACGGCGATCGGCCGCGGCCCGATCCTCGTCGACTTCGAGCGGCGTCGGCGGAGGGGCTTCTGCGAGCCGCTGCTCGTGTTTGTGAGCGACGTCTTCGGCGTGTCGTCTGCCGCGATTGATCCGCGAGGCCTCGCCGCGGATCAGCGAAACGCAGTGGTTTCGCAGGATCGTCTGGCACCAAGTGGAAAAAGCGCCGCGTGTCGGATCGAAGTGAGCGATCCGCTCGTAGACGTGGGTTACCGCCGAGCCCTCCAATTCATCCCTCACCGTGCGGCTCGCATTGGTCCGTCGGCCGACGGAAGCGGCGATCCGCCCGATCTGTGGAAGCCATTCACTCCAATGATCGTCGGTCGGCGACATTGCCCGGTGTCCTCGAGATCCGGCCAGCCTACCACGGGCCCGGATTTCAGGCGGCATTGCCGGCCAGTTGGACGCGGAGGCTGCCGTCCGGAGACTTGTCCACGACGACCATGCCGGGGGCGGCGGCTGGTGCAGCGGCAGCTTGAGCCGCCTCGACGGTCGGCAGCAAGACGTGGTTGCGGAACACCCGCTCGAGTTCGCGGGCGCCGAAGTTCGCGGAGTCGGACAGCTCAGCCAGCCGACGGATCGCGGCATCGGTGATGGTGAGCCGGACATTCCGCTCCGCGAGCAGTTTCTCGGCCGCCTGCGGCAGGAGCCGCTCACGGATGATGATGCCGAGGTCGGCCGGCGTCAGCGGCTCGAACGGCACGATCTCGTCGAACCGGTTGAGAAACTCCGCCGGAAAGTAGTCCGTGAGCCCGTTGACCCACGCCCGGTGCCCGTCGTGCTCCGACGCATGAAAGCCGAAGCCGCCTCCCTCCGTGTCGACGTGGGCATTGGAGGTGGCGATGATGGTGACGTTCGCGAGCGAGTATTCGTTGCCGCGGGCATCGACGATCTCCCCCTCGTCGAAGGCGCGAAGAAAGACCTTCATAACCTGCGGATGCGCCTTTTCCACCTCGTCGAGCACGAGCACGGAAGAGGGACGCTTTCGGAGCTGCTCGAGCCAATCGGGCTCGTCGTCGCTGCCGACATATCCAGGAGGGGAGCCGAGCAGCGTGCTCACGGAGTGAGGCTCGGAGAAGCCGGTCATGTCGAGGCGGATCACGTTGTCATCGGATCCGTGCAGCGTCTCCGCAAGGGCGGTCGCGAGGGCCGTTTTTCCGACACCGCTATTGCCCACGAAGAGAAACACGCCGTCGGGACGGTGCGTCTTGAGGTCGAGCCGCTGCTTGCACAGCCGCACGGTTCGGGCAACCGTCTCGACCGCCGTGTCTTGGCGGAGCACCTTCCGCTTCAAGGTGTCCTCGAGCGAGCCGAGGCGGTTGCGAAACTCCGGGCTATCGGTCGTGAACGCGACCCCGGCGAGCGACGCGATCACGCCCCTGACGTGGTCGGCGGAGAGCCGCTTCGCGCCCTTGATCGCCGCCTGCGAGCAGGCTCTGTCGAAGACGTCGAGCGCCTTGTCGGGGAAGCGTCGCGACGGCAGTTCCGTGTGGCAAAGCGAGATCACGAGCGGCATGATGTCAGGATCCGCCTCGAGACCGTGGTGCGCCAGCATCGGTGGCACTGCGCCCGCGAGGATCACGCCGACGGCATCGCCGGAGGGCTCCGCGACGCGCACCTCCTGGAATCGCCGCTTCAGCGCCGGATCGCTCTCGATGCTCTCGTAATACTCGCCCCATGTGGTCGCCCCGATCACGCGCATCCGGCCCCGCGCGAGCGCCGGCTTCAGGATTTCGGAAGCATCGCCGTGGGCTCCGGGCCGGCCGCTCGCGCCCGTGATCAGGTGGAGCTCGTCGATGAAGAGGATGATGCTGTCGTCGGCCTCGACCTGCTCGATCAGGTCTTTGAGACGCTTTTCAAACGACCCATGGTAGGCGGTGCCCGCGACGAGCGATCCCATGGGAATCTCGACGATCCGCTTGTTGAGCAGGCCGGGCGGCACCGCTCCCGCGCTGATTCGTGCGGCGAGGGCCTCGATAATCGCGGTCTTGCCCACGCCCGCATCGCCGAGAAGCACGGCATTTGGCTTGTGATACTTGAGGAGGATCGCCATCAGCTCCTCGATCTCGCGGTCGCGACCGACGATCGGATGGGAGGGAGCCGACGCGGAGAGATCCCGGCCGAAGTGCCCCACAGCGCCGCCGAGGGGCGGCAGGGGCCGCCGCTCGGGCAAGGCCGCCGTTGCGCGGGACGGCATGGCGGCGGGGAGCGGCAGGGGCGACGCGACGGGCTGTCCGTCGCGGGTCACCAGCTCGGCAAGGCGGCCCTGCACCTCTGGCCAGATGGCAGCGAGCAGGTGCCAAGGCGTCACCCGACCGGACGTGCTGGCTTCGGCCTCGTCGAGGTCGCGGCGCAGTTCGGCCGACAGCAGGACAGCTTTGACGTCTCCACCGCTCGGCGGCGGAGACGCCGATGACTCCGGAAGCCTCGCTACAAGCTCGTGTTCGTCGAGGAAGCGGCGACGCAGGTCGCTCGTTCCCCTCAAAAACCCTTCGAGCACGAGCGCGGGCGTCATCGTCTTCGACTGGGAGGCGGCCGCAAGACGCTGCGTGTCTTGGAGCAGGGCGATCGCGTCGGGCGTGTACCTGTCGTATCGGGGCATGCGTACCTCGCCTAGCCGGGCAGCCCATGGTCGCCGTCAGGCTCGCTCGCGGATCGCTTCTTCCATTCCACGAATTCCTGAAACTCCCTCCACATCGCCGCCATCTCCTCGTCGTCGTCATCTCGTTTGGGCAACTCGCCCTTGGACATCGCCGCGACGATGGCCTCATGATTCTCATCCGCAAGCGCGGCGAGACCATGCAGGCAAAACATGAGCTGCCGCTTGGTGAGGGTCGAGTCTGCGATGGGAAACTCCATGATGGCCCTCACCTCGCCATCCCGAACGTCATACTCATACTGCATCATCTTTGTGTCCCAGCTGATCATGAGCAGCAGCTGGAACAGGGCCGCCTTGTGGGGGCCATCGGGATACTTGTAGACGTTGGGCGCGATGACCTTGAGAAACTCCCCCTCGCTCTCGAGGTCTTCAAGTTTGATCACGAGGGCCAAGCCCGGGTCGCCATCGACGTCGCGGTAGGTGGAAGTATGAAATCCGGTGCGGATGATTCCGTCTTCAACGCGGTACTTCATGCCCTCGTCGTCGAGAAAGCCGGTGATCTGCTCGATAGTCGTGGGCATTGGGCTATCCCTCTGAAGGAGTCCGTCGGGCGTGGGGAGGAATCAGTATATCTCGACGGACCGGACCGCGGGGAAGGAAGGACTGTGCCGGTGCCGAAACTCCCGCCCGGATCGTCTTTGGCGGCGGGATCGCGGGGCAGAGAGTCGCCCCCACCACGTTTTTTGCGTCACCGATGAAGCGATGGGGTATGGCGCGACGTACCTTCGACTGAGGATCTGTTGACCCCCCAAAAGATTTCCAGCCGAGGACACAGCCATGACCGTCGAGGCACGAGGAGTGTAGGCAGCGATGGCAGAGGTGGACGGAGGTCCGCCGCCGGGTCTTGACCGGCGAGTTGTCGAAGCGAGCCGCCTGCCAGGAGCACGGCATCAACTGGCGGACAGTGGCGAAGAAACTTGTCCGGGCTTGTCGGTAGCACCTCGAACTCGCGACACAGCAAATCGCATGTGGTGACGATGCACAGCAGGCGGGCCTGGGGAATCTCCGACCATGCCGGCAGCGTGGACAGCCCCCCGCTGTCCAGGTACCATCCCACTATCCGAGTTCATCGACCAGAGGTTTGAAAGAAATGTCGAAAGCTTGGTTCATCCGTCGCGGCGGCGTGGAGGAGGGGCCTCATCCGGCAGCGGCATTGAAGGAGTTCGCCCGCAGCGGTTCGTTGGGCGCGGCGGACGAGGTGCGTCGAGAAGACCGGGCGGAATGGGTGAAGGCTGGCACGGTGCGGGGACTTTTTCTAGCCCACTCGCTCCCTCCTGCATCTGTGACGTCAACGCCGCCACCGGTCGATGCCGTTAGAGTAAAAGCGGACAAGGCGGCTGCGGTGACAGACCTCTTTCGCAGCTCATTCGAACCCCAGTGTGTCGGCGAGGCCGCCTTCCTCCGCAACGAATCGCTCACGCCAAAAAAGCGAGAAGGTATCGCCACGTATGCCTGCCTGGGTGGCGACGAAAACATTCTGTTCGCCGTCGATGCGACGATCTTTGGCGTCGCTACGGAGGGCTTCACGGTCACAGACGAGGCGCTGGCCTGGTTGTTCCCCGACGGCAATCGCGGCCGAGTCACATACGGTGCGATCGCCGCGCACTCGGTGCATCTTGATTGCCGCCCGGGCGGCCCGCAGCGTCTGTGCTTCGCGGCAGGCAGTGCCAAGCATCAAGTGCCTTGCAAGTCGCTGAAACAGCCATCGGCGGCTGCATTGGCCGACTTCGTCGCAGCTGCCGCTCGCATCGCGCAGGGCTTGCGGCCCGACAAAGCATTGCCGAGGGCTCAGGCTCTTGTGGCAGCTGGTGACAGTGCCGCTGCAATCGCACTGTGGCAGGCGCTCCTCGACGATGATGCGCTCCAGTTCCGGGCGATCCTGGAAGATGTCACAAAGTCGCTGGCTGGCCGGTCCCATGACGAGCCGCTGGCCGGTTTTCAAAATCAGTTGGCAACGCGAGCGAACGACCGGGAATCTGGATGGCTGCTACCTCGCGTCGGGGACCGGCCAGAGCATGTCACTTCGACCGAGCTCGAGGAGCGCTGGCGGGCCGGCACGCTTCGCCGCGAGTCGAGGCTGCGACACTTGTCCGATGGCAACTGGACCACGGCCGGCCAGGTGCCCGTGCTTCAGTCGCAGCGCACGGTGTATGTCTCAGACACCGGCCCGTTCGATGAGGAGCAGTTTCTGGCCTGTGTCCGGGGAGTGTCGGCGGAAGGGCTGGGGTTCGACGAGTTGCTCGTGTTTGGGCCCACAGCAGCGAAGATTGAGGATGCCGCGGGTAGGCCGATCCTCCACCTTGGGCTCACGTCAAGCGAGTTGATTCTCGCCTGGATGCCGCACGGTGCATCGGCTGTGGTGGAGCGGTCGCCTGCGGTGAGCATTGTTTGGAAACTTGTGGAGGCAAGTGGAGCACGGCAGGTCGAGATCGCGACCGCCAAGCGTTCGGCGACATTCACGCTTCCGCCTGGCGCGGGTACGAATCATCTGCTCCGCGTTTCCAGCGAGCTGTTTCTTCACGCGGCCGAGCAATCGCTCGCGCAGGAGCGGCGCACGGAGGCCGCGCGGCTGCTTGAGAGAGTCGCGGTAACCGATGCCAACCGGCAGCAGGCGGAGCAGCTCCGCGCGCGCGTGCAGGCCGACGAGGAGTTGCTCTGCGTCTATGAGGGCGGTCATCCCGACCATGTCGATGCCTCCCTAGGAACCCTGCGGCTCGATTCCGATGGCTTTGAATTCATGTCGATCGCCCCCGAATCGCAGGTGTTCTTCCGCGTTCCGTACGAGAGGGTGATCGACTTCCCAGCGCCCCAGCGGGGCGCCATGCCCTCCGAAATGCAGAAGTCGCTGTTTGGGCCAAATAGCCTCGTGAGTGCCGGCCTCGGGGTGGCTGCGGCGTGCGTTATCCCGGGCGGAGCCCTGCTGGTCCGGTCGCTGAGCAGCAACATGGCCGGAGACCGCTCAGCTGGGCCGCCGATCAACAGGCTCACCGCTGTGACAAGCCTGTCGGGCACGGCCTACAAGATCTACTTCGATGCCGTCGGCGAGACAGTTGCCGAGATGTCACAGAAGGCGAAGAGTTTCTGGTCGCGCACCGCCCGGATGAAGGCGCGGTTTCTCAAGCCAGCAGCGGGCGTGGCCGCGCCGCGTGTGAGTGATGCCGGTGATCCCGAAGTCAAGGCACTTCTGCGCGAGATTCGCGACTCGCTCCAGATGGTGCTGCAGTTGATGTCGCTCGATATGGCGGCGGCGCGGCCCCAGGAGGGGCTTCTGGCGGGAGCGCAGCTCGAAGTGCTGCGGAAATCACTCGGCGCCCAATTGGCGAGCAGGCTCGGCTTGCCCGCGGCGGCTGCACGTGCTGCTCCCGTGAGCCAGCGGACCCAGGCAATCGTCATCGCCTGTCCCGCGTGCGCCGCCCGGATCCGCGCGGCGAATCCCGGTGTCATCAAGTGTCCATCATGCTTGACGCTGGCCCGCCTCGGCCCGGCGCTCTTCGCGTCTCGTTCATTGGCTGCTGCGATCCCCGCGACTCCCGCATCCGGCTAGCGTTCCGAACTCTCTTGCGTTCCGTCTTGCTGCCTCTTCCTCAAACCCACCGGAGAAATGCTGACATGTCCACGAACAGGAATGACGCCAAAGACCCTGCGAGGCCCATTTCGGCCACGGACGTGGCGAGGACGATTGGCGGGGGCGCCGCAGCGGCCATCGTCATCAGGGCGGCCGAGGGGTCCGTTGTGCCGCCGCAGGTGATGCCTCCCACGGCGGGCGAGCCGGAGGTTGTTGGATTCGCCGATAGCGATCGCGACGGCGTGATCGATGCGGTCTATGTTGATACCGATGCGGATGGCATCGCCGATGCCGCGGTGCTCGATGTCAACGAGGACGGTGTCGTGGACGTGGTCGTCGCCGACCTCGATCACGATGGTCAGGCGGACCACATGATCGCCGACACCAACGAGGACGGCAGGGCCGATGTCTTCGCCGCCGACACTGATGGCGACGGGCAGGTCGACATGGTTGCGATGGACACCGACTACGACGGGCGCAACGACCTCGTCGGCATGGATACCGACCAAGACGGCGAACTCGACACTTACGCCATGGACGTGGACGGCGATGGAGACGCCGACATTATGGGCATGGATCTCGACGCCGACGGCGATATCGACGTTGTGGGAGAGATCTGACCCATCATCGGGGTCGGAGAGAGGCCTTCAGCGATGGCGGTGACGACGCGGCTTTACCCGCCGCCGTGATGGAAGCTCCTGTTTCAATCCTCTCCGGCTGCGACAGGTTTCGAGGAACTGCCCGATAGGACGATGCCCGCGAGCAACGACACGACGCAGTACGCGGCGAAGAAATAGACTCCGGGCCCCACTGTGGCGTCCGTCAAATTGTCTCCGTCGATCGCGAAGCAGGAGAGCACGACGGCTATCACGAAGACGTCGGCCATGGACCACTTGCCTGCCTGGGTCACCAGCTTCATCGCCGTGTCGTGACGCGAGCCCTCCGCGAGCGTGGCGCACCAAGTCATGACGAGCTTGAGGAGTGGAAACACGATGGAGAGCACAAGGATCAGACCGCCGAGAAGAACGTTTCCAGACGAGAACATCTTCGCGATCGTCGCGGCGATGCCCTTGGCCTCGAACTTGAAGATGACCTTGCCGATGATCGGCATCTCCTTGAAAGCCACGAGGCAGATTGCCGTCGCGCTGACTCCGACCAAGAAAAGCACCAAGGACGTATAGCACATGTGACGCGCGCACAATCGCACGCCGTCGTCCAGCGCTGGCCGAACGCCGAAGTAGAGCAACGCGAGAAAGCCAGCGACCGACGTCGCCAACAAGATCGACATCAGCAGCGCCCGGCGCCCGTGTGCTTGCGCTCGCGCCACCGTCTGCTCGTACTCGTCGGCCTCCTCTTCCGGACGCGGCTCACGGAACCAACTCAAGCCCCACGACACCGCACGATTTCCGGCCTTGACAACCGTCGATGTGACCTTGGCCTCCAACGTGCTCAGTTCCGCCGCATGCTTCAGGTCGTGAGCCTGAGCGGAACTCCACCGCACCACCTCCCAAGCGAGCCAGGCGGCCAGCAGATGGAAGGCGAACGACGCGACTGCCAGTCGACCATGTGCCTGCATGTTGCGTCACGACCTCCGTGGCGAATTGATTGGGTGCGTTCCAGCGGCACATGGGGCGGGTGTGGCCGCATCGGCGCCCAAGTCGTCGTCTTTCACGGCGATCTCCACGGCCCTGACGCCAGCCCATAACCCCATGCCGTTGTCCTGATACACGGACGCAAGCTTCGTCTCGCCGGCCGACTCGACCGCAGCGAGCGATGCAAAAGCAAGCAGGCAGAATGCATCGACTTCCACGGCAGGGTAGGATCGCTCGCGTCAGGGGGGGCGTCAATGGTTGAAGGGCGGATACGCCCGCCTACCGCGAATGGCTTGGGCTGTCCTCGGCGAGCCGTCCAGGCAGAGGGGTGCTTTTGTCACAGCTCGGGGAGGAGCCCGAGGAACTTCGTCAACGTGGCCTGGTCGACCTTGTCTGGCAGGCCTTGCTGCGGGCGGGCACTCTGTGCCCTCGCAAGCCGCCGACCGGGCGGGTGCCGTGCGCGACAGCGCAGCACAACATCTGCTGTCCTGAATTATCCGATTGAAAGATCCGTTGGCCGCGTGACCTCGTGACACCGAGGCAGGAGGTTGTGGCTGCTGGTTCGGTTTTGCACGAGGGGGCGACGAATGACCTCACCGCTCCGCACGGCGATCGTCTGCGACTTCGACGGCAGGGTGGCGCCGTGAAACCTGGCGTCTCTGGGGCACGGCGACACCGACATGCCCTCGATGAAAATGGTGCGGCAGAAAGGCGGCCATGCAGTCACCGTGTACGACCCCGAACTATCCGCCGACACGGGCAGGGAAGGGGGCTCTTGTGAGGATCCGCCGCAGTGCGGAGCAGTTCTTGGGCGTGCGTCCGCAGGCTGAGGCGGCTCTTGGAAACGGCATGATCGTGTGCGACGTCGCCGGCAGCGATCGACGAGTTCACTGGGGATCGCTTCTGTGTGAACGGGGCGGGGGATGGGCGAGGCTGGCAGCCCTTGGGGTTACCGCGTGCGGGGGGTTACACTCTGCGAGCGCCCCCTCCCCTCAATGCCACCAGCGACGTGGAGGTCCTGCTGTCCATGGCTCACGACGTATTCATCAGCTACTCACGAAAGGACTCCCGCGTCGCCGAAGCGATCGTCGAGAGCCTGCGCGTCAAGGGAGTGACCTGCTGGATCGACAAGACCCTCGAACGGATGGCGGGAGCCAAGTGGTCCGCCGAGATCGCCAAGGCGATCGAGGCGAGCAGGGTGATGGTGCTCGTGTACTCGCGACACGTGAACTCGTCGCAGTACATCGCCAGCGAGATTCATGAAGCCTACACGCTCAGTCGGCCGATCGTGGCATTTCGCCTGGAAGATGTCCCCTTCGACGATGGGCTCCGCCTCGCCCTCAACCGCGTCCAGTGGTTCAACGCGATGCCGGTGACGCGTCGTCACGTCGAGTTGCTCGTCGGCGATGTCTGCCGGCTGCTCGACGTCATCGCCCCACCGGCCCCGCCCCTGACGTGGGTGGACCGGGCCAGGATATTCGTCTGGAGAATGCGAGACGCGTTGACCGGTCGAGCCGGTTCCCGAGGTCTCCCGTCCGCGCCCGCCCCACGAGCGGAGACCGCTCCGGGCGACACGGCACCGGAAGCAATGGCCCGGCAAGGCCGCTGGCACGCGCTGAAGCGGCTCATGGACGAGCGGGAATCCAGGGGCATTCCTTTGCGACAACTCGCGGAACTGCAGCCGGTCGTCGCACAGCGTTTCGAGCGCTTCGAGCGGACTCGAACACGTGCTCTGGCGGCCATCGATCACGAAGGGCCCGAGCGTGCCGGTGAGTATCTCGCGCGGATGCGCGAGATGGTTTCGGACCACCCGGATCTTGTTGAGATCGAACAGAATGCCGTAGCCATGCAGAGGGAGACGGGCGAGCTGCGTCGTACCCTCGATGACTATGCCCGCACCAACCGCTGGACTGCCGCGGAGACCGCGATCCGTGGTCTCGCCCACCGCAGGGGCCTCGCCACGAAGTCGCTGCTTCGAGCCGCTGAAGCGGCCACGTCCAAGTCTCGACACGAGATGAATCGGTTTGAACTGCTCGTCTGGCTCGCTGCGGTGGGCCTGGCGATCGTGGCGGTGGTGTGCCCGGTGCAAGCGGAGTTCGTGGGCCAGTCGTCCGGAACGGATGGGAGCTATGCTGGGGTCGCCGCCGTCATCATTCGGTTTCTTGCAGTCACCGTCACGACCTGGGTCGCCCTCGCGATCTTCGGTCGTGTACCCTCCTCGACGAACGTTGGCTGGACCACCGTTCTGTCGGCCACTGCCGTGCTGCTCGTATTCGTGACGTCTTTGATTCCCCGCCCTCTCGGCGATGCCTCGCTCGAGGGCTTCGGGCCGCTCGGCGCCTGGCTTTCCTCCGGGACAGCGGGGATCGTGGCCTTATGCCTGCTCGTCGTGATGCAGATGGCGACGAGAGATCTGCTCGCGCTTCGACATCGTCCGCCGAGCATTGCTGCCGCGGCCATCGCGCTCGTCGCTGCCGGCGGATTGCTCGACGAGCCCAATGTGCTGAAAGTCGATCCACGGTGGTGTCGCTATCTCCCGGATGCCGCACTCGCCTCATCGATCCTAGCCGTGTCGGGGCTGATCACGTCGCGAAGGGCGTGGCTTCTGCTTCCGATCGTGGCGACGATCATGGGGACGCTGGCAGCGCCCACGACAACGCATGCCGGAATCCTGTTCACACTTCTCTTGACCGGTGTGTTCGCCTGCGGGCGGTCGACGCTGCGTGGATACGCATGTCTGGCCGCCTGCGTTGGTGTATCGTATGCCGCGGGGCAATGGTGTCGGCAGGCCGACCTCGCCGCCCCTTTGCCGCCCCTCGGGAGGCTTGGGCCGTTTGTGGCGATTTGGGGCGCTGCGGTCGCAGGAGTGGCACTCTGCCACAAAGATCATTTCGCGCCGGCCCGAATCCTCGATTGTCTCCGGAAAGTCGTCGCCTTGCGCACGGTATTCGCGGGGACGAGACTTGCCCAGGACCGATTGACCGACACGGAATGGTACCGGTCCGGCATGGCATGGCACGCGGCGAAGTCGAAGGGCTCATGAGCATCGGATCGGGGATTCTCGTCCCCGATCTGCCAGGGGTTCTTCCGCCGCGCGGGTTCCATGTGGCTCTTTATTCATCAGGTCATGTTGACCATGAGGGGGTCGTGTGTTGCATCGCCTTCGCGGGATGTTGCCGAAGAAACTGCTGTTCGCCTTGATCCTGGCGCTGGTCGTCGTCCTGACCCAGTTGCTTGGACAGGCTGGAACCGCGCTCGTCGACTGGACTTGGAAGAAGGGCCACCGGGTTTCGGCTGTGGACGGCATGCTGGAGTTCCTCGTGGCGGCCCTATGCGTGGCGACCGTCTTCTGGATCGGGCACGCCAGGCCGCGGCCGTCACGAGGCATGGCAGGGATTCGGGCAGTCGTGGCTGCCGGTGCCGTCGTCGCGTCAAACACGTTTCTCAACACCGTGGGATCCCTCGTGGGGGAGTGCGTGGGCGATTCGGCTCACTGGTGGACCTTCCTGCTAGTGCTGCTCGTCTGGGCATGGGGGTGGGTCGCATTGGTCTGCCTGCCACGCGTTGAGAAGTGGTTTCAGGCACAGGTCGATCGTTGCCCAGAGGAGGAAGCGAGGTATGGACCGGGCCATATCGTGCTCGTCATGCTTGTTTCCACCATCGCGGACGACTCCATCGACGTCGCCACTGGAAGGGTGTGCGATCGCCACCTGGCGTTCGAGAGCCTCGACGCGGACGTCGAGAGGCTCGAGAAGACCAGGTGGCCCTGGCAGCAGTTGATGAGGGGGATCTCGCCAGTGGTGAAGCGCGCGGCGGTTGGCGACCGGACGACGATCGTGCTGATCGGTTCCTCCGGCGACCAAGGCTCTTTTCGCAAGTTGGGCACGTGCATCGAACTTCTCACTCGCTATCCTGCCCTGCAGGATGAGGCGAGGGCGCGGGTACGGTCGTCGGCGGCGTATCTCGAGGAGACGGCACCGCACGTGGGCCTGCAGCTCACGTCGGGCGATATCGCGGATCACGGCGTTGATTTCGAGGATTTCAACGCTGTGCGGCAGCATGTGCTGATGGTTGCCCATGTGGCCGCATGCGAGGTGGGCGGCGACCGCGTCGTCGTCGATGTGACAGGCGGGCAGAAGACGACGAGCATCGCGGCCGCCGTGGCGACGACCGGCGAGACGGGATTCTGTCAGTACGTGCAGACGAATCCGCCGAACAAGGTCGTCTGGTACGACCTCCATCCCCCCGAACTGCCGGTGATCTGATTGGACGACGGATGGCGGATCACCAGCCGTCGTTCTGCCCCGGGCTTGCCGTCGTGCGGCGTCGCCATGGCCGCTGTTGCGAATCGCGAGCATGCGCGCCAACAGGCCCGGGGCGACGCTGAAAGGCGGCAGCTCTCGTGGCCGTCAGTCGAGTTCATCGATGCCCGCGACCGTGAGTTCCCTGCGGATGGTGCGGGGCTCTTGGCCGTGCTCACGGAGCTCGTTGGCGAACGCCCGCACGCGGTCGATCACGACCGGCCCGGAGCGCGTGTCGTCCCACTGTCTCTCCCAATCCGCGATCACCGGCGGAAACGCCTCTTTCGTCAGCCTGACGCCATCGGCATCGGCGGCGAGGAAGTCGTCGGGCGATACCCGCCGCTGATTGAGGAGGCCCACGCCCCATCGATCGACGACGGGCACGCGGAGCGGCTCCATGAGGTCACAGGCCAGGCTCTGGCGGCCTGCCGGTAGACATGGAGCGAGTCCTGGCTCAAGGCCGATTGCCTGGATCGCCGCGAGCGTGCGGTGGTAAAGGAGGGTGTAGCCGAGACTGAGTGCGGCGTTGACCGGGGCGAGTGGTGGCCGCCGCGAGCGCGAGGCAAACTCCCAGGGCTTGAGGAGGAGCCTCGCGAACACCGAGAAACACGCCGCCGAAGCCGCGTCCTCGAGCCCGAGGAACTCGTCGAGCGAGGACGACCCGTCCGCGCGTTCCTCGAGCGACGCGAGCTTCTTCAGGTCTTCCCCCTTCACGGGTTTGCCCTGCCGCTGGTAATCTCCGCCTGGCTGCGGATCTTCTCGGCCACGATTCGCCGGGCGATGACCGACCGCTGCGATTCGTCGCCGAGCACCCGGTGCTGCATCACGCGGCCGACGAGCCGCGGGGCGCCCTTCGGCGTGAGCCGTGCGACGAGAGTGCCACCGCTGGCCGTCAAGAACGCCACCGCCACGCCCGCCTCCAAGAGGGCCGCGAGGCAGTCTGGCGTGATGGTCACGCGACCGTGGCAGGCGACGCGTTCGAGCCCCTCGATCAGCACGGTGGCTTGCGTGTTGCCCTCGTCGTCGGCATGCACGAGGCGGCCGGAGTCCATCGAAAGCATCCCGGGGCCGATCACATGGGCGAGGGGCGTGGCCACAGCGGGGAGCATGCTGCCCGGCCTGGGTGCCCGGCTGGCGAACTGGAACCAGCTCACTGTGGGTCCTCCACGTAGAGCAGGCAGTCGGGGCACAGGACCACGCACATCACCCTGCCCTGCAGGGCCACGCCCGCGTTCCAGGCGAAGATCCCGGGCGGCTCGTGGGCCGGCCAGGCCTGCACGCGGTCTTCGGCCACGTCGATGATGGTCATCAAGTCAGCCTTCACGCAGCGGCAGTCTGCGGCACGATGCCTTCGATACTGCGGATTCCGGGGCGTGTCGATCTACGTCGCCACAGCGTTTCGCGTCAGCCTCGTCGATCGGGTGAAGCCACAATACCGAAGTCTGCCGTCAGCGCGTCCACTGCAGACTTTCTCGCTACCACCTCCCGCGACTCGCCGTGCCTTGCGCTACGGGGCTCTGCAGCCGGTTCCTCCGCCTCTTTCGCCATTCCCGCGTCGTGCCAGAACAGCACACGGCCGAGCGGCTGCAGATGCTCATCCAAGAACCACGCCACGTCGATCCGTGCCGGGCATGGTCCCGGCTCGGACATCAGCGATGGGGCAGGGCCTGCGTCGAGTCGCCGCTGTTCCTCGATCGCCACGACGCGGCCCACTCGCTCGATCCGCGTCGGCCGACCGGCCTCCCGACGGCTGTGCGTGACGCAGTGGTTCCGCAGGACGGCCTGGCATCAGGCTGCGAAGCTGGCCCGCTTCGCATCGAACTTGTCGAGAACCCCGAAGATATGTCCGACGGCGTCGGCATCAAGCTCCTGGTGCACCGACGGACTCGCGTTGAGCCGCCTCGCGACGCGGCCCGCCACGATCGGCTCGCGCTTGAGGCTTCTGCGCCACGTGGCAGCTGTCGGAGTCACGGCTCTTTCGCGGCCCAGGCGAGGCCGCGGCCATAGCGGTCGATGGCGTGTTCGAGTTGCTCACGTTCAGACTCGGGGGCCCGTTCGAGCGCCGCCTTCGCGACACGGAGAGCCGACTCCTGCCGGCCGGCAGCGGCAAGGGCTGCGGCGAGAGTGTCCAGGAATCCCCAATACTGCCACTTCGCCATAGTGCAGGCTTCGACCGCCCGCACGACGCCAACGGCGGGATCGCGATGCTCGGGCTTCGGATCTGTCACGAGGCTCCAGGCGATGTCATTGGACACCCACCCCAAAAGCGGATCGATGAGCCTCGCCTGCTCGAGCTGACCGTAGCCTGTTGTTGGCTTGGCTTTGTGCGCCGCATTGTACAACGCCATGGACTGCGATGGCTTCTGATCACCTAATCGGGCATTCACCTGCATCCAAGCTAGCCGCATGTCTACAAAGGCGCTCTGATTCGCGGAGCCTGTGCTGGCCAATCGGGATCGCAGCGCCTTGAGATCTCCGCCACGCTCGATGATCCCCGAGATTTCGGCCAGTTCCTGTTGCTCGTCTTCGAAAGTACGTTTCGGCTCAGCAACTGGCGGGATCGGATCCGGAATCGCGGTCTCATCGATTTCCCACCGGGACGTGTCGAGAAGGCTTGTCTCCAGGTCTCGATCCGCCACCATGCCGGCCGTCGGCTCCAGGACGACTCGAAATCCGACGTAGGCACGTTTTTCGGAGGGGCCGATGCCGGCACGCTCGAAGAAGGCGGTCGCGTTGTCCTTGAACGCCCCTCCGCGGGCGACACGCTTGAGCCCCTTGGAGGGGCCCTGCGGATCTACGAAGGCGGCGTTGACAAAGCCGTCCTCGGCAAACACGTCGGCACACCACTCGGCGACGTTGCCGAACATGTCGTGGAGGCCGTTGTCGAGCGGGCTGCGGCTGCCCACGGGATGCGGCGTCGCGGGGAAGTCGAGGTTCCTGCCCACTGCGGTTTCGTCGGTCCCTTTCCCCGCAGGGTGCCAGAATCCCTGCCACGCGATCGTGCCGGCATTTCTGCAGGCCCACTCCCATTCCGCCTCGGTGGGGAGCCGATAGGTGCGCCCCTCCCTTTCGCCGAGTCGCCTGCAGAACTCGACCGCCTCCTCCCAGGAAACGGAGTCCACGGGGTGGTGCGATGTGTCGGGATTAGGAATGGCTCCCTTGGCATGGGCGCTGGCCACATCCTCCGCCTTCGCCCCCCCCTTGCTGAACACGCTGGGACGAGCAGACATCACGGCGGCGAACTCCCCCTGGGTGACTTCATGAGCGCCGAGCAGAAAGCCCCTGGAAATCCGCACGTAATGCGGGGCCAGCGTCGGGTCGGTATGGTCCTGGATGCCGAGCAATCCGACGCCACCTGGCACGGCGATGAACTCCATGCCGAGAGAGTTCACGAAATGTGCCTCCGCTGCCCGGTTCCTGACGGGGAGAATTGGTCCTCGCGTGGCCACGATCTCGATCGGTTCAGTGGAGCCGTCGCGTTGCACGCTCAGGCGCACGGACGTTCCGTCCCGACCATGCAAGAGCCGTGATACATCGGCGCTGAACAGGCCTGCCAGCGGCGTCGGCTCAGCGCCGTCGCGCTCGATGACGGCCGTGATGACATCTCCCTTGCGCAGCACGGCATCCCGGGCAGCCGGCCCGCCCGGGACAAGATCCTCGACGAGAATCCCGCTGATGACCTTGGCGGCTGTGAGATCTTGATCAGCACCCTCGCCTAAGCCGATCCGGATGCCCAGCCCGAAGCTGTCTGGGCCGGGCTTGAAGTCCATCGCGGTCACCGCGCCACCGGCATCCCGTTCAGCAATCAGCTTCGACCCATCGCCGAGGCTGGTGATGTCACGAGACTTGCCGTCGCTAAACGAAAACGTCACGTCGGCGCCGGCGGCTGGCACCCGGGGTGGCTCCTGGGCGGGGGCGGGCGCGTCCTCGCGGGGGCGGCTGGTGATCATGCCGCCGAGCAATGCCGCGAGGAGTGTGACGGTGGCGGCACTGGCGAGCAGCACTGGTGTCCGCCAGCCCCGAGGCGGCGGCTGCTCTGCCAGAGGCCGCACGGCATCCTGCTTGTCGATGATGATGGCTGCGTTGTTCGCGAGCTTCTCCAGGCTGTGCTTGAGCGGACCATGGTAGGCGTCGATCCAGTGGGCGGAACTCAGGAAGTATTCGAGTGACTTCGAGAGAACGACATCCTCTATGCGAAACGGCAGCACGGGGATGCCGCGGCTCGCTGCACGCTCGATCTCACGCACCACCTGCTTCGAGACGTTTGAGTGCGATGAGAGGATCAGCACCATCGCCTTGGCGCCGCTGATGCCATCGATGATCGAAGCGCTCCAGTCAGCCCCGGCGATGATGTCGCGGGGGGCAATCCAGCAGCGGAGACCCCGCGCCTCGAGGCAGGCGCAGGCGGCGTCCGCGATCGTCTTGTCCTTCGATGAATGGCTGATGAAGATGTCATGCGGCATGGTCATACTCGCGTCTCGCAACCGTGGAGCGGCTCATTGCCAAAAGTGCCCGGATAGATCGTCGGCGCTAGGCACTCCTGCGGGGCCAGGGTATCCTGACAGAGAGGGGGTGGCAATGGATGGCCGCCGGCTTCGTGAAGCGTGAGGAGTGTGGGGCTGGAGTGAGGATGCGCGAGGCGTCGCCCAACGAGCTGCGCGTTGCCGCGAACGCATCCCGGCGTTCGGTGTCGATCGGCGTGCTCACGACGTCGGCTGCAGGCGATTGGAGGAATGCATGGCATGGCTCAAACGCCACGAGTGGACGATTCTTGGCTGCTTGGCCGCGATTGCGTTCGTGCTCGGCGTGAGCGGTGTGCTGTGGTGCGCATCGAGCGAGGCTCCCGGCCAGCCGCTGGCCTTTGACACGTGGATTGATGCCATCTACTTCAGCGTGCGGCTGTTCAAGTTCGACTACGACCTCTCCGGGGACCCGAGGGATGTCTACTTGTCCAGCAACTGGATGCTGCAGGTCGCCCGAATCCTCGCGCCGCTGACGCTCGCGTTTGCGGTGGTGAAGGGAGTCATGATGGCCGCCGCACAGTGGTTCAATCTCTGGGCGATTTCCCGCTGGACAGGACATGCGGTCGTGTGTGGCGCCGGGGAGCGAGGCCGACAGTTGGCGCTCGCCTTGCGGAGCGAGGGGAAACAGGTCGTGGTGATCGAGAAGGACGAGCACGCGGACACACTCGACGACATTCGGCGGTCTGGGGCCCGGGTGATCATCGGCAGTGGCACGGATCCGGCCAGACAGGCGGAGGCGCGGTTCGAACAGGCGGCCGTGGTGGCCGCGGTGACGCCTTGCGAGGAATCCAATCTCGAGGTGGTATTGGCGGCAAGCCGTAGGCGGAGCGACCGGCCGCTCCGGGCTCTGGCGCATGCGACGCGACCTTTCGCGGAGGTGTTCGAGACCCGCAAGCCCTTCAATCGCATCGAGTCGGGCAAGGAATGCGGGTTTTTTGACCATGACATCGCCGCTGCCCGACTCCTCGTCGGCAAATACGCCCCCGGGCTGGTGGCGACCGTGCTCGATGAGCGCCGTCCACCGCGGATCCTTTTGGCAGGGGACGGCGAGGTTCTTCCGGAGCTGCTGGGCGTGGTCGTCACGCAGTGCCAATATGCGGCTGGTGGGATTCCGGAGATCGTGCTGCTGACGGTGGATGCGGACGCATTCGGTCGCAGGTTCCCGCTCCAGCATCCCCAGCTCGGACTTGTTGCCGATCTGCTCGTGCAGGTGTTGCCGCTGCCGCAGTTGCTGCGGGTCGACTTGGGCGCTCTTCCCGGCAAAAGCGGCCGGAGACCCTTCGACCTGGCGTTCGTAGCCTGCCGCGAGGACATCGACACGCTTTCGGCGGCCCGCAATCTTCTGCAGCAGCCGGCCAGCATCGCACGAGATATCGTCGCCGCCCTGCGTCCGAGCACGCAGCTCATGCGACTGTTCGTCGACGAGCAGCCTCTGGCCGGAGTGCAGGCGCACGATATCGTGAAGCTGGGCTGCAGCGGCGATGTCGTGCTGCATGGCAACTTGGATCTGCTGGCACGAGCAATCCACGAGGCCTATCTGGCAGGTGAGGAGAAGAAAGGGCGCGTGCGCGGGTCGGCGCCAGCGCTCGTCCCCTGGGAGGAGTTGCCCGAAGGAATGCGGCTGGCGAATCGGGCGCAGGCCGATCATATACCCATCAAGCGTCGCACCCTGGAGATTTCCAGGACCGAAGACGTGATCGAGTCGCTAGCGGTCGCCGAGCATCGACGTTGGATGGCCGAGAAGGTCGTCGCGGGTTGGAGGGGCGCCGCGGAGAGGGATGACCTGCGTCGCTTGCACCCGAGCATTCGTCCATACGACGAGTTGTCGGAAGACGAGAGACGGAAGGACAGGAACACGGTGTTGAAAGTGCTGGCAAGCATGGATGGCGGGCCAGCTTCCAGGGAGTCACCAGGACAAGAAGCGGCCCAACTGCCAGAAATACATTGACGCGGGAATCACGAAGAAAAGCCCGATCAAGCCGAAGTTGAGACCCGTCATTGCCTGCCAGTTCGGAATCAGGCCGAACGATCGGTATCCAAGCCATGCCGACGCCGCCATCGTGAGGAGGAAGCTGGCTGTGGTCGCGGAAAACCAACCATTGGTGTACTGCGATTGCAGCAGCCGCGGCACGATCCGGGAGAGCCAGACGCTGCCGATCGATCCGAGCGTGACATGCGCAAGGGTGGTCGCGACTGCCGCGGGAGATTGCAGCCATTTTTCGCGTAACACCCGCTCGAACGGCACCACGAAGAGCCCGTGAAAGACAACGATCACGGCGATGGAGGCGATCAGGCCGATCGCCCCGCTGCCAGGAGAGGATTTCGGCTGCGAGGCCGGCGAGGAGTGCGTCGGCGAGGTCGCCGGCAACGTCACTGCCCGTGGAGCCTCACTGTCTGCTTCATGCCCAATCCACTTGGCCATCATGCACCTCCTTCAAGTTTTCCCGAAGCAAGCTTGCTGTCCCATCGCTCGTGTGGCTGTTGGTCTGGTGCGAAGCCATGGTATCGTCAGCCGCTTTCTTCGATCGCCCTGAGCCGATCGAAGGCTAGACGCGTCAGCTGATGCTCGGATCCCAACTCCCGCTTCCGCACCGCCACCACGTGGCCCAGGAGATCCCGTGCGGTGGCCACGTCTCCTTCACGCCCAAGCGTTTCGGCCAGAGCGCTGGCTGCCGCCGCCCACGGCAGGCTCTCCAGACCATGAATCTCGGCGCGACGCGCCACCTCGGACGTGAGGATCATCCGGGCATCCTCGAGCCTGCCCGCCGTCCTCGCCCGCACGCCCCGCCGCAGTTCGAGGTCGTCCAGTCGGGCGCGGCCCACGGTCACGTATTCGTGGTCGGGGCCGAACAGCTCCAGATGGATTGCCAGGGCGGTCTCCATAAGCTCCCTGGCCCGCGACTCGTCGCCGTGCGAGGCATGAAACATCCCTAAATTACCAGCGCTAATGGCCGTGTCGGGATGCCGCGCACCGAGGGCATGGAGCGAGCTTGCGTACGCCTCCTCCAACAGGCGCCCAGCTTCCGGAATGTCGGCCGCGTCGCCATCAACGTCAAGGAGCAGCATGGCCAGATTGTTGCGGGAGGTGGACGTGTCCACATCGTGATCGCCGAGGTGCCGCCGCCGCAGCTTGAGCGCCGCGCGCATGTGGCGGATGGCATCGTCGCGACGCCCGGCAGCGTGATGGGCCTGTCCGAGATTATCGATCGTGCCGAGCGTGTGAGGGTGCCCTTCGGTGAGGTGCCGGCCGCGAATCTCGAGTGCCTCCGTGAATGATCGCAGGGCATCCTCTGCCTGGTCGAGTAAGAGCTGCTCGTGGCCGAGATTGTTCAGGCGGAGAGCCAGTTCCTGCTCCGAGCATTGAGGCAGCCGCGCCAGCGCGACGGCGCGCTCGAGAAGCGAGAGCGTCAGCGCACCGGGGCCTGCGACGTAACTCACGAATCCGCCGAGCCGCATGAGAAAATCGCCATCTGGGGCGGGGCCGGTCTCCCGTTGCCATGCCGCGACCGCCGCCCGATACTCGCGCTCCACGTTGAGGGCGTCACCATGGTCGGTGGCCTTCCAGAATGACAGAATCTCGCCTTCGCCGAGATGGAGCAGCAGGCACCCTATCCAGCGTCGGTTGACGAGGAGGCTTCGCAGGGCGTCCAGCCGGCCCGCCGCCGCGAGTTGCCAGGGCAGCTCGTATGCCGCTCGCGATGACGGTCCGCGCTCAAGCCACCATTCCACCGCGGCTCCATGCGCGGCACGGAGCGATTCGCCCTGCAGCCCGTAGCGGTCGTGGATGGCCCGGCGGGCGTGGCCGCCGGCCACGATCATCAGATCGCCAGCAGGCATCAGGATCGGCCCGAGCGCCGCCTCCACTCGCGCCCAAGCCAGCGGCGTGAGGCTGCACTGCTCGAGCAACTCTTCCACCGTAAGCCCGTTCCGGCTCGTCACCAGCGCCGCGCACACCCGCCGGACGGCATCCGGCCCGGCCGCCATCTCGGCCGCGGCGATGGCGTGTTCGAGCACGTCATCGATGCCGGTGGAACGCAGCACCTCATCGATCCTCGTGACGAGCGACTCGTGTGTCGCCGAGATGCACAGGTCGTGCACGATCGCCGCAAGAAAGGCCGGCGTGCCCGCCAGAGGATGCGTGGTGATCCGCGCGAGCTGGGTCTCCGCGAGGGACTTTCCCTGACGGGCGAGCATTGCCCGCAACACATCCGCACGTTCCGCCGGCCCCCGCTCAGCGAGCGTGAGTTCGGCGTCAGCACGACCCGCGAGCACGTCGGCAGTGGGGCCTGCCTCCGCGGTTGCCACGATCGTGATCCGCGGGGGGATGAATGCGGGGAGCCATGGCACATGTTCCGGCCCGTTGATGCGATCGATGGCGTCGAGAAGGATCAACGCCCGGCCGTTCTCGCGGGCAAGTCGATCGGACAGGCTTGCGAGCCAGTGAGGCACTTCCCGCGCGAGTGTGGCGAGGTCGGCTTCCCGCACATCCTCATCCGCGCAGAAGTGGGCGAGCCGGCGCAGCAGATGTGCCGCGTCGCTCGATTCGCGTGTGGCTCCTACGTGGTGTGTGAAGACGGTGCCCTCCGACCTCCGCGCTCGCCCGTTGGCCGCTGCACTCGCCAGGAGCGTCGTCTTCCCGACTCCCTGGCTCCCGCGCACGAGCACGAGGCGGCCTGCTTGGCTATCCGGATCGCCGTCGTCGATGGCCGCACCGATCCGCTCGAGGTCGGCCAGTAGCCGCGCGTCATGGGCGACGCCCTCGCGCCGGCCCGCCTCGAAGGCCACGTAAGCAAGACGCTCCCGGCCATGGTCATCGGGCACCTCCCCGGCAGGAAACTCCGCGTCGATAAGTCGCCAGAGCTGCTCGGTGACGAGGCTTGCGAGCGATTCCGGCGACCCGTAAGGGGTGACGCTCATGCCGCTCGCCCGAATCCGCTCCTTGAGGGCAGTCAGCCTCTCCTGCTCGCGCGATCCATCGCCGGCGAAGTCCGGCCCGCGGCCCTCGCTCCAGGCTGGATCACGTAAAAAAAAGAGGGCCTTGCTGGGGCAATCGCGGTCGTTGAGCGCACCGTGCAGTATTTCAATCTCCGTCACGCTCGCGCGGCCCACGTGTTCCACGAGCCAAGGCCGACTTGCGAGCAAGTCTGCGGGGTACTCCGCGGCCGCCGGCGTCCAGCCGTGTCGCTCACCGAGCAGGCAAATGAAGAAGGGCCGCGCACGGTCGATCTCGCGGAGGCAGATCGAGATCGCGGCACCGGACTGCGATTCCTCCTCGGTGATGCCCCATCGCAAGTCGACGCCGATGACCTCAACGAAACGATCGCGAGCCCGGCGCCTCACTTCCGGAAACACGACTCTTGCCAGAAGATCACGCTCCTGCACGAAATCGCGGAAAGTTGAGGAAATGAAGATCCGTGCGATTCGGGACGACATCGGCATACGCTCAGCGCAACTGCATAGGTGGTGCTCACGCCCTCTCGCGTTCCGTCGACGCCGCAGCCGATGCCGCGAGTTCGCGGAAGAGCGTTGCGAGACTGGCCGAAACGCCCGCATCCACGGCAAGGCGGCCGTCGGCCGTCATCCGTGGCGCGATTGCATGCCCTGCGCGCACAGCGGCAGCGGGCGCGGCCGCCGCTCCCGCAGAAGCGGGCAACAGTGACTCTGCCACCTCCTTCAGCAAGCTGGTTGCGCTCACGCTGTCGAGCAGCATCTCCACCAAGCATTTGCGGGCACTGGCGGCTGTCGTCGTCGGTTCGATCAGGAGAACGGCGTAGCGGCCGTCCGCGGCGTCGGCGGCGCCCAGCCGGATGCCTATACAGCGCGCGAGCCGCTCGAGTCCGGGAGCGACCTTGGCCAAGGCGGCCGAAAGAGCAGTGCCCAGTTCCGGAATGATCGTCCCGCCTTGGGCCGGCCAGCCCGCCCGCAGGTCGGCTCCCACCTCGCTCGGCGCGAGCCGGTCAAAAGGCTGATCGATGATGATCGCAGAAATGACCGAGGCGTGGCCGTACTCAATCGGTGGTGCGACCGGCGTCGCCGCGCCCTGATCGTCGTATCGAGCCGTCAGCGACCATTGAGACTCGAGAGGAGCCTCGTCACTGACGGAGTATGCCGTAAGGCGGTTGCCGCACGGCCCGGACTCGACGCCCAGGGACTTTGTGGTGAATGGCTCCGGCGGCACCAGTTTCTCGAGCTGAAGAACCGCTCGGTCCTTCGCCCGCTGCCCATCGGCCGCCGGCGCGACGTCAAGGATCGCAAGACCGGTCGGATCACGAGTGATCGCGCGGAGCCAGTATCGAACGTCGTCGCGCTGCCACATCAGTCTCGTGGCATATGCGAGGTCCAGCCGCCCCACCATCGACTGCTCGTATCTCACTTCGGCGACACGCGGTGCGCGCTGGGGCTGGGAAATCACCGGCGTGACACGGTCGCCATCCTCCGCAAGCAATAACCCGGCCCCGGCGTCGATCGGGTCGTCGATGTCGGCGGCCAAAGGACGTGGCGGCTGGTCGGACCGCTCGAGCGCCGCCCATGGCCACCAGTCATCCCCGTGGCCGTGGGCGACCTGGGCCGGCTCGGGGGCTGGTGGGTCGAGCAGAACCTGTCGATCGCGCAAGGGCTCTCGATCGGGCGCACGCGAGACGGGGGCTGCTGCGCGGAGATCGTGCGCGGACGGAAGCCCGAAGGCGCTCCACATGCACAGATGAATCGGATGACGCCCCGGCAGCAGCCGCGCCACCGAGCAGAGGTGCCGCACGAATAACGGAACCGCCGCTGTGTCGGCGAGCGGAATGACGGGATCATCGCCGGAGGACGGGGCATCCTGGCTCCGCTGCCACTTGATGAAATCCGGCGCATCCCGGTCGTCGAGCAACTGCTGCCGTATGATTCGTCGCCCCGCCGGAAGAAGCGGGCGCGAGATGACGATCGTCTGGCAGCAGTCGCCTGTGGCCGCCAGGAAAAGCCTCAGCTTTTGCAGGACGAATGGCAAGTGCATTCGCGCGTTGAAGCTGAATCTGTCGGCGTCGTCGACGACGACCGAGCCGATTGCCCGCAGCGCTGCTCGTCTCCGATCCGGCTGGCTGGTCGAGCCGAAGAAAGTCCGCTCGAATCGATCCAATGTCGTGATCACGACGACGGGAGCGCCCGGCGACGCGGAACCATCCAGCCAGTCGCTCGAGGGCTTCGAATCAAGGCAGACCACGTCGAGGAACGTGGAGAGGCCGGCCGCCCCCAGGGCGTCGTGGACGCTGTGCTCAAACTCCCGCTCTGATTCCGAATCTGGAACCAGCACCAGCGCATGGCTACCGTGGCACAACGCCCGGTTCACGATGGCCGCGACGACTGCAGTGGTTCGGCCACAACCGGGCTCGCCCTCCACGTGCAGGTCGGCCGATGGACGCTCCCATGCCGGCTTTGCCAGCATCTCCCCTCGAACCAACGCCGGGGCGGAGGTGATCCTCTCCATGACCGAGCGTTCGAAGGCCGTGGGCATCCGGCCTCCCATCAGCGACGTGAGCAATGGATCGTCGGGGAACCCGTCCCAATCCTGCTGCGTGCGAGGGGCTGGAGCCTCCTCACCCAGCAGCGGATAGACGGGCGACGCATCCGCGGGAGTGGCGGAGGAACCGGCAGCTCTCGCCGCTGCATGCCAGAAACGTGTCATCGCGGCAATTGCGGCAGCCACGAGTGGCGATGCAACGAGTGCCGCCACGGCGGTGACGACCCAGCGGCGCAGGGTCTCCGGATTCACACCCGAGTTACCCTGGCCAACGAAGAGAATGATTCGGCTGATCACGTCGAACGACGCGAGCCACTGTGACACGGGCTCGATCTGCGTGGCCATGACGAACGCCAGCGGCACGGCCGGAATCAGGATCGTCCACGGCTTGAAATCGCGGTCAATCCCCCGACCGTCGTCGCCTTCTGCACGGAGTGTCACACGAAGCGCGCATAGGATCGCCACGAGCGGCAAAAGGCCCATGCTTGTCACGAGCGTCTTGGCGCGCGGCGGCAAGCGTGTCGTCATGGAGATTCCAAGCATCACCAGAGCGATGCCGATCATCGCGCAGGCCGCAGCCACGAGGATCCACCGGGGGGCACCGACGTCGTCAACGATCCTTCGGCAACGCCGTGCTTGCACAGCGAGCGCGGCAGTGAGACTCAGTCCCGCTGCGAACGCTGTGGCCGTCACCCCGACGAGCACGAGTGGTCGGCCGTAATTCACGAGCAGGGTCACCGCGGCATCCGGATCGGACGTCATGTACCAGCCAAGGAGCGCGGCGCCGCAGAGCAGTGGCGCGGAGGCGATCGCATACCACGTGCGGAGTTGACGGCCTGACCAGCGCGGGTGTGACGAGAATCTGCCTAGCGCGTCTTCGACGCGACAGGACGTGCCCATCGCGGCGGCGCCAGGTGAGCGATCTTTCGCAGTGGAAAAGTTCATCGCTCGGTCCATGCGCGGATGGAGTACGGTATCACTCCCGCGCTGGAAGCAGTCGGGGAGTCATCGGTCAACTCAATCCGCACTTCCTCGTGGATAAGTCCAAGCGCAGCGATGCCCACGGGGCCGTCGTGTTCATCGGTTTCGTGTCTACTGTCGGCGACAGCACCACGGTGGATCGATTGCAGATCGCCCCGCACGCGGGCGTAGACCGATTCGAGACGCGGCGGCAATGTGCCGGTGAAGCGAGACACCTGTCGCCGCGTGAGTTCGATCCACTGCCACTTGCGGCAGTCGCTCAGGCCGGCCGAGGAAGACGCCCCGATGGGGCCGGAAAGAAGGTCCGCAGCCGTACGGTCGGCGCCGACACATCCCCTCACGTTCGCGATCATGTCCATGAAGCTGTACTCGGATTCCCCGGTCAGCGAAGGTCTTTGCAGGAGCAGCCGCAATGTCCACGTGCCGAGGGTTTGGCGGAGTTGGGATCCAAAGCAGCTCTCGATCTTGGCCCCCGGAACGTGGCCGAACGGGCCGGAGTCCGCCATCAGCCCCTCGCAGGCTTCTGTCCAGGCACGCCTCAAGTGCTTCGCGGCTTCCTGCGCGGCATGCTGAATCACCTCGTCCTCTCGCGAGCCTCCCGCTGGGGGCGGGTCGGGCAGCGGAACGTCGAGGCGCCGCGCATCCTCCTTGTCGTCCGCTGCCAACCTGTCAACGCCAGAGGTCGAGGGGGTGGGATAGCTGGCGAACCTCGTGGAAACGGTGCTGGCCCCGGTCGAGGCGAACAGACGGCCGACCACCGCCAAGGCCCGCTTGCCTAGGGCCTGATGGAATGCGGCAGTCGACTCCGTCTCCCGAATTCGCAGCTCCGTGATCGAGCGTGCGAGGATCATGCCACCCTCATGGATTCGTGTCTCGTAGTCGGCCGAAATGCTTGAGACGCAGCGGGCGAGTTCGTTGGCCCCAGCCCGCCCGGCCCTGCGCTCGAGGTACCACGGGAGGATCGCGCCGAGGAGAGCGCCCAGAGCGGTGGCTGCGACGACGAGGAGAATGGCACCGTGGAATCCTATCGGCTCGAAAGGGTCGAAGGGAACGAATGCATATGTGCCAGATGTCGCCTGAGAAATGTCTCGCAGAAACGCCTCGCCTGAGTCGCCAAATAGCGAGATCGCGCTGATCCTGATGCGCGTGTCGCTCGGCAGCGACGCGACATGCTCGGCCACTCTTGCGGAGTCCTCGATCATGCCGTCGGTGAGCAAAACGATTTCGGCCGGTGCTAGCCGCACGAGCCGCTCGAGAGCTTCGGCTGCCCGTGTGCCGCCAGCCGCAGTGAGTCCCGTGAGCCATTCCTCGGCAGTGCGACGGCTTGCATCCGTGGCGGAGACGAGGTGCGCCTCGCCTCCGGGCAGAAAGACTGGCTCGGCGGCGAAGGCGACGATGGTGAACCGGGCGTCATCGGGCAGCGACTGGATCGTCGCGACGAGATCCTCCTTGAGCTTGCGGAGGCGAAAGCCCTCCATGCTCTGCGAACGATCGACGAGGAACGCGACACTCTTCCCGCGCAACGGCACGCCCATGAATGCCGTCCCCTGCGTGTCGACGCGCGGCGCGGGCCTGAGCGGCAAAAGCGCGCCCAGGAGCAACGCGAGAGTCGAGAGCGTCACCGCCCCGCCGATGAGTCCGCGCCACCAGAGCGGGACGAACTTGGCACGCGCCACCGCCAGGGTGCGCGTGCCATGGTGCACGACGTCATCTCGGCGACGCTTCAACTCCGCAAGCCGTTCGAGCCGTTGTCGGACACTGGACGACTGGTCGCCAGCGTGGATGGTCGGCGCCGCGACTGTCCTGGGAAATGCCCGGCCATCCGCAAGGAGTTGGAGGCTCGGAAGCCCGGTCTGCTCCCCATCGCGCCCCTCGACATCTCTCCATGCGGCGCGCACGCGCTCGTCTAGCATGGTGAACACCTCGCTCATTCCGGCAGCGAATTTCGTCGCGTACAGCCGGCCCGCAGCCTCGTTCCGCGCGCGGAGCGCCCCGTCGCCGATGGTGCCGTCAACCCGCTTGGCGTACTCCTCGGGCTCGTCGTCCCAGGCGATCGACACGCGCGGAGGCTTGGGGTCGCCGCCCTCTGCGCCGTCCTGCAGGCTCTCCTCGGCGGGAGACGGCGCATTCTGTCGAGAGGGCAGCAGGATCAACCTGAGGCGGTCGAGGAAGGCCATCTCCCAGTCGCCTGGCGCCCTATGGCTGGGCCCGTCGGTCCCCCATGCGATCGTCCGCCAAAGGAGCAGCCTTGGGGCATCGCCTGCGTGCAACCGTCGCCAGTCGTCGCCCCTCGCGTGCACGGCGACGAGTAGCCGCGCGACCCAGGCCGGCCAGACGTTCTCGGCACGAACAAGGGCGTCGCCCGCCGGCTGAAGCTTGCTCATCATGAGGTATACCGCGACGGCCTTTCTGGCGTCGATCACCTCCCGGATCGCCTTGCGGATCGGAGACTGCAAGTCCAGGTCGTCGAGGATGATCACCAGGATCTGCTCCATCGCCCCGACGTGATTGTCGCAACTCCCCGGCGCATCGTGCCCGCCCGTCGCGCTACGGATACTCTCAGCGGCATCCTCCTGGCCAGACGACAGCACGAGGAGCCGCACGACGACGTGCGCTCCGATCTTCGTGGCTAGATTATCCCTCAGCTTTCTTTGGCCAGCGGAGTCCTGCGTCTCAGCAGCCAGCAGCCGCTCGTCGAGTGCCACGACCGAGTGCCTCGAGAGCAGGGGGTCGACGCCGACAACAGGCCGGAGCGTGTCTTCCAGCCCGCCACGGAACTCCCCAAGAAAGTCCTCGAGGAGGCCGCCTTCCTCACGCAGCCTCCTCAGGGAGCCCGAGTCGGCCAGTAGAATGAGAGCGGATCTACCCATGAAGCACCGCCGATCAGCTGCCGCGTTGGCGTGCGAAATGGTCTGCCAGGGCGGCGCACGACAGCGTCATCAGTCTTCGGCATCGCTCCAGGAGCACATCGAGTTTCTCCTTCGAGCGAGACGTCATGTCGGGCGGGCCTTCGATATCCTTTTGCAGTGCCAGAAGGCGATCCTGCAGGTGCTCAAAAAGACGCATGACGACGTTGTCGGGGGTGAGCCTGGAACTCTGCGATGGGAGCATCTTGCCAAAGTACATCGCGGCCTCGACCGCAATAGCATTGACGACGCCGTTCGTTCGATGCCCTAGATTCTCCAGCACCGCCAGGATTCCCGGATAGGAATCACCGGCATTGAATGCGGGCGCCGTTGCGCTGATCGTTCCGTGAGCCTCGCGGAAGGCCTGGCGCTTGAAGGACCAGACCGCGTCGAAATCACTGCCAGGCAAGGGCATCGCCATGAGAGGCATGTCCCAGGGGGGCTGCATCGAGGCATTCGCCTTCGTCACGCCGGTCGCGTCATCAGGGCTCTCGTCGAGCAGCGCGAACAACAGCGCGTCTATCGCGAATAACTCCGTGTCGCGGCGGGCTTCCTCACGGGCTTGAATTTGCTTGTCAACCTCGCGAGCCCAGGGGCGCCAGCGGCTCTTCCTCATGCGTTCGTTGCGCACGAGAAACGGGAAAGAGTAACCAAGGCCGAAGCAGTCTTCCGCGTGCGCGAGTTTGTTGTTGTCATCCTCGAAAACGGATGATCCCTCCGGGTCCTCGCATGCCACGAGCCAAGCGAGCACCTCTGGATCCCCGAGATATTGCCGCGTGAGCGAGCTGATCTGCTCCAGCGGCGCGTCATCACCGATCTGCCCGAGATCAAAGTCTTCCTGCGCGTAGCCAAACATCGAGAACGGATTGCCCGTCCCAGCCGCCTCGCCGTCGTTGGTCGCGACAACCGTGAATGCGGCGGGATTGCGAAACAGGCCGCTCGCGACACCAGCCTGTCTGCACTCGTCGGCAAACTGCTTGTTGAACATCGCCCCGGAAGGAAGAACGACCGTGGCCCGATCGATAGCCTGCCTGCTTTGTGATCGCTGGGTGACGAGAACATCGCAGCGATGGCCGAGGTTTTTCGCCATTTCCATGCAGAGTTGCCGCACCGCCTGGGCCCGCTCCTCCAAATGGTCGGCGGTCGCTTCGTGGGTCGTAAAATCGGCCTCCTTGATCTGCGCGGGCATCGCCGAGCCAAAGAGCAACCGGAAGGCCTTCTCCAGCTTTTCGAGTGTCTCTGGGGCTCCCTTCAATGCCGCCCACTTTCCCCCCCAAGCCCGGAGGTGCTGTCCCACGACCGCTTGAAGGGAGAAGTTGTCGCGGTAGAACGCGTTGCTGAGTTCCACCTTGGAGGCCATCGCCCGAACCGCTTTGCTGACGATCGAATCGAGCCGCTGGCGGTCACCGGCGCCTGCCTGGCTGCCTGTTCCCGAATCAAGCCAGCCCGCGACGTTTGCCCGAAACTCAGCGAGAACACTCCGCAGGCTCTCGCTTCCGGACTCGATCGTGCGGCGGACCTCGTCCTCGATCGCCTTGTCTGCGTCCGCGAGAACGGGTTTGATTTCCGTCTCGGCCAGGATGCCGCCGTCATAGCGTACGTCGCCCACCTTGCTCTTGAGGATGCGATCGAAGTCATCCTCGCCCCAGAAGCTGTCACGCGCGAGTTGCTCGCGCACCTCTTTCTCGGAATCGCTCTGGTGCTCGATCACCGCGATGACGGTGCCGAGACGCTCCGACAGGGAACGCAGCGACTTGGCTGCCTCTGAAAATGCATCGGCGACGCTGTCACGCAGGGTGTCCTGGCTCTGCTCGAGCAGGAACGACTCCGTGCTTGTCTTGATTTTCTTGACCTCGTCGTTGCTGATGATCCAATCGAAGATTCCCTTGACAGCATCGTCGAGAGGCTTCACGGCGACTTCGGCCTTCTCCTCGTCCTTGACAGGCAGTTTTCTGATGAGTCCTTGCTGCTGCTCCAATCGCGCGGCTATAGCGTCCACGATGGCCTTCTTGGAGCCGTAGCCCTCGAGGTTGATCGACGTCTTGGAAGCCGAAGGGCTCTTGAGGTGATCCACTGTGACGAGTCGCTTGACGGCCATCTCGATGACACTTGCCGGGCTTCCGACGGCCTCGGTGGGATAGAGCCTCTGGAACTCGTCGGCGTCGAGTGTGGAAACCACTTCCATGTCGCGAAGAATGCCACCCACACCCGGCTCACTCGCGGCGGGTTGCTGGCCCCACAGGGAGCGGCGAATCTCTTGAAAGACCAGGTTCGCCAACTGCCGCTTTCCGTCCGTGGAGTTGGGAAGCCGGCCCAGTTGCTCGAGCTGCACCCGCAGTTTGTCACGGGAGCCCGCCCTCGCCAGCTTTTCCACCTCGTTGCATCGATTCTGGTGCGCTGCGGTCACGCGGGCAGACAGGCGTCCCAACAGCTCCGCGGTGTCGCTCTCCTTTGGGCTCGAGAAGTGACCGGGGAGGAGGCAGCGCATGAACCGATCGACGATAGCCGAGATATCGGCGGCGTCGGCGGTTCCCGTCAGCCCGCGCGGCACTGACCGCCTGGCCGTCTGGCGCGCGTAGTCCTTGACATCCGCGATCGGCACCGCGAATGAAGCACATCCCAGGCCGCCAACTTCGGGAAGGTTCGCGCCAGCGCCGCGAATCTCCTCGACAAACCGTGCATACATCGCGTTCGCGGCGACCTTGTAGTAGATCGCCGATTCGCCGCCGGCACCTGCCCTGCCGCTCTGGAAGAGCACGAAGGCCCTGCTGACAGGCGCGTGTCCCGACGTCCTGATCGGCTTGCCCCCCTTCAGGCCGCCGACGAGGTTCACGGTGTCGAGGATATCGGCATTCGCGTCGCCTGGATTCGCCAGGGAGGGCAGCCGATAGTGATGGGCTTCGGTCAGATCCTTGATTTCATTTCGGCGAAAGCCGACCAACTCCGAGAAGCCTGTCAGGGAGTTGATCGTCATCTTCATTTTCCACAGCGGATTCTGCGCGAGGACATCGGGAAGCGTGCTGGCGTCGAAGAAGAAACCGATCGGTTGATTCGTCTGGCCCTCTTCTCGGAGCACCTGGGACACGAGCAAGGAGAGGATGTGCCAGCACCCGCGGCCCGTGCCGCCTGCGAGCCCCGCGATCACGGTGGTGGTGAGGCCGAGATCCTGGGTGATGCCCTGAGAGGCGGCCCGGATCTTGAGTTCATTGACGACGTCCCGGACAAGGGAACGGAGGTCATCCTCAGACTGCCCCATCCAATACCATGCGAGGAACGTGGAGATCAGGGGCGCCTGTCCGGCGCCATCCGCGGGGCGATGCGGAAACCTTACCGCGGTGAACGGCACCTTCTCACCGTTCTCCTCCATCGTCCACCAGAAGTCACCAAGTCGGCCGCTCGTGTCCGCGAGCATGGCGTCGCTGAGAATCTGCCCGGCTCGCGTGTTGAAAGTGGAGAAATCTTTGGCCAGGGGGAATGTCTTCAGGATCGGGCTGCTGCCGCACTTTTCAAAGGCACGCTCGATACGTCGCCGCCCCTTTTCAAGATCGCCGTCGAAGGTATCGATCAAGATGAATGCGAAATTCGTCTCGCTCCTCTCGCCCAGCTGATGGTGGGCGGCGACCACCTCCGCGAACTCCGCGAGCGTCTTGCTGCCGGATCCGCCGAAGCCAACGTAGAGATGGGTGGTATGAGCTGCCATCGCTTTGCATCCTCTCAAGAGTCGTAGTGCCGGGGTCAGAACGGGTTGAAGAACGGCATGAGGCCAAAGATCAGGGATATCGCCGGAATGAAGAGCGCCCAACGCGCCCATTTCAAGGGATCACGATACCGCTCCCAAAAGACACGGTAGAAGACCGCTGGCTTGGGATCCGGTGCCGCCCCAAGGGCTAGCTTTTGCGTGCGGCTCACCCTCCCGACGCCAAGGTCGAAGTGCGGGTAGACCTGCGGATCCATCGTCAGTCCACGTGCGATAGCGGGCTCGCGCACGAGCTCCTCATCGTGGCCGGGATGCCAGACCGGGTCGTCCCACTCACCGGTCACGATGAGCGTGTGGCCGGCGAGGTCATCCCGATCCAAAACCCACTTGCTACGGTCAGTGCCATCCAGCCGGGCGAGTAGAGCCAGTGGAATCCTTGCTTCCCTGCGGCGCATGCTCCACGGCATGAAGGCGGCGGGCAGGCCGCTCCGCTGGTCCGCGCTGACGTTGCCACCGTCGAGTTGGATGCGTCCGGAGTCCGGCCCCCAACAGTCTTGGTTTGGATCCGGCAGCCGCACGAAATCATAGACGAGCGTGCCGGCCCGCAGGTGGTGGCCGACGAAAAAGGCTCCCAGCCACCACGTCGCTCCGAGAATCGTCGCAGACGTAGCCAAGAAGAGAATCGGATGCTTCGGCGCCTGCCGCTCGAACGGAATCGGCGCAACCTCGGGAACGTTTCCGGAACAGCCCGGAAAGGGGCTGATCGAGAGGCGCACTTCGAAAGGCCGACTGCGTTGCCCCCTCTTCACCGACGGGAGCGCGGCGAGCGGGATCCGCACGGCATCAGTGCCTGTGAAGATCTTCTGCGACCAGTGGGGGGGGCTGTCGGCGGCCGCATGCCGATCGAAAACAGTCACCGTCGCGTCGAGAAAATCCCCGTCGATGCTCGGGTGGAGTAGAAGATCTCCGGCGGCGAATAGGGGAGGCGCCGCGTTGGCCGAGGCAGCCGAGTCGAGGGGGTTGGTTGCCGGCGGCCGCTTGGGCGTTGACGGCGATCTCGTTCCCCGGCCCGCGACCGCGAGCCAGGGCGACGCTACGATGTGGCGTCCTTCGACCAGCACGTTTGCCAAGGCCACCGGAAGGTTTCCTCCGTCCTGCAAACGCAGGGTTGCACGGGTCTGCAGAACGCCACAGGCCTTGGGGGTCACCTCGACTGTCACCAGTTCGGCGGCGCCAGACCGCACGATCGGTTCCGAAAGCTGCGGATCTCCATCGAGTGCACCAAGCTGCCACTCGACGTTGGCAAGCTTTTGCGCCGGCACATTCCTCAACTCCAGCGTCGTCAGCCTCCCGGGCCGCACCGGCCCGAGTACCCCTGCCTCCCCCTCCTCGCGAGGCGGTGTCGAGGGGGGATCGGCGCCGACGACCGAGATCCATGGAACCGGCGGCGGCACGTGCAGCACGCCGATGCGCCTCCACGACTTCCCCTCGGGAAATACGTCAGGCCGCAGCAGGTCACCGACTGGCCGAGCATGAATCTCCAGCGGCCCCGGAGAAAGCTCCGGGGGCAGGTACACGGCCCAGCCCGCCGCCTTCGTGGCCGTGGGGCCGTCCGCAATAACGCCCGTGTCGCCACCGCGCCGGAAACCGATCACGAACCTGACGTCGCCGATGTCAGTGCGATCGTCGCCGCCGGGCTCGACCGTGATCGCTTGAGGAGGCGACATGATGACGGTCGCACCGTCCGCTGGTGTGCGGAGGCTGCAGAACACGTTCGCGGGTCGTCCTTCGATCCTGGCTTTGGCCGGTGCGCAGGCATCTGTCAGTGCCGGCGCGACTTCCAAGTCGAACGCCCGACCGATCGCATCGGCGGGCACTTGCACGAGGAGTTGCGTCGACCGGTCGTTCCGGGCGGGGTTCTCGTAGATCACCGCCCTGCGCACGGGCTCGTGGCCGTCGATCCGCACGAGCACTGCTCCGCCAACATCACCTGAAACATAGACGGTGACGATCGCCTCCTTCGACGCCTCGCGATAATCGCCGGAAAGAATCTCGATGCGCGGGGCCACCAGCACGTCGATCATGGCGTCGTGAGTCCACTCGAAGCCCCCGCGCTCACTCCGAGAAGTGACCGAGAGGACATGGCGGCCCAGCGTCTGCAGCCTGTCGGCCGGAACGGTGATGTTGGGGAAAGACACGTCGAGTCTCTCCCCGTCGACGGTCACGAGGTGCCGGGAGGCGGCCGCATCGGGAACGGGAACGATGCGCAGCGTCGCCGGCTGTCCTGCCAGGGCGGACGTTTGAGCCGGCTCGATGTTGAAATCGGCGTCGACGACCTCGATGACCCCCATGTTTCTCGAGAAGGGCTCGCCTGTATCGGCAACGCCCTTGAACGAGGCTCGCCACGTGCCGGCCACCGACAGCACGGGAGATGCGACACGGCCCGACGCCTCGACCGAATGGGAGGCCGGACCGGTGAACGTCCAGGTGGGCTCGGTCAACTCTCCGGGGTTCACCGAACACTTCGCAGGCTGGCCCTTCATCACCTGCGCGGGAATCGCGAACTTCCACTGGTCTGGCCGAAGTGTCTTGCTGGACAGAAACGTGAAAGTGATGGATGGGTCGCCGGAGACGATGAACGGGGCATCGACCGGCGCGGACGCATCGACGCCGAGCGACACGGCCACACCGCTGGCGACGTCCACGCCGCGGGGAAGTTCAAAAGCCACCTTCACCGGCCCGGCCTGGAAGGCCGATCCGGCGGTTGTCTGCAGCTTGTAAGGAGTCTTCTCGTCGACATGGAAACGCGTTGTCAGCTTCTCAAGCACCTCCACCGGACCCACGACTTCGACCGTGACGGAAGCGGCGCCAACGTGGGCGAGTCGCTTGAAGGAGACGTCGGCGGACTGCCCTTGGGCAGGCTTCAACTCGTACCGAGGCCGCGGCTTCGGAGGCTTCGGAATTGCGTCACCGATCGTAAGGATCGTCGAGGGACCGTACGCGACTCCGCCGGTTGCCATCTTCTCGGCCTCGGGGCCGACGGGCCACACGACGACCGCGTTTCCCGGCCCGGCCTGCTGGAACGCCCGCACTCGGCCCTCGTGCCCCTTCACGTCGTAAGGCGTGTTGCTCTTCATGTCCTCGCCATCGGAGAACACGCCGAAGAACATCCATCCGAGCCCGCGTCGTTTTCCCTCCGCAAGCATCTCGTCGATAACCTTGCAGGTTGACTCGTAAAGATGGGTGCCGGCGGCGAGCTCGAAGTCCCGCGGAATGCGCTTCATCACGGCTTCCACGGCAGCGGCGTCGTCGAGCCGACCGGCAACAGGGCTGCTGCAGTCGAGCCTTTCATTGAAGAATCGAATCCGCGCCTCGATTCCGGGCGAATCCTTGGCGAGTTGCTCGAGGCACTTCCGGAGGCCGTCATGCACGGCATGACGCCGGGAAGGATTGGTCGTCGACACTCCCCCCGGTTTCACAGGATTGCTCATCGAACTGCTGCAGTCGACGAGTAGCACCGCCAGTCGCGGCGACAGATCGGGCTTCATACTCTCCTCGCCCACTTTCTCGACGACGAAGCGAGCCGTGCCGAAGGAGTCGTCGGCGCGACCCGCGTTGGCGGAACCGGTCCACACCGTCGCCGCGAGAATGGCGACCGTCTTCAGGCACTTCAGCGATGACCGGCTGATGGCCAACGGCATCGACCGTCGGGTTGGCCGTAGGCAGCCAGAACGTTCACGACGGCTCATGGGGGAGCACCAGGGAATCGACGCGGACAGCCCACGAATTACTCCGCCCCCGGCTTCAACGTTTTCCATGACTCTGAGCCGGCCAACAGCGGCCTGGAGAAGTCGAGATGGTCAGCCACCGTCGACTAGCGTAACCGCGTTCGGCCCCCCGTCAAATGGGGTATGGGAATCGCGAAACCGTACCTCGAAGGCGTTGCCCTCGCCCCAGGGGTGTACCAGCCTGCTCGTGCGGTGGCGCCCCGATAGACGACGTCGCTCGTTCAGTGGCTGGCCTGGCGCCCGCGCCGGCTCGCCCTGGTGTCGCGTGGCGTCAAGGGCGCGACTCGCCCTCACGGGCTGGCTTGGTGAGCATCTGCCTGGCCTGCCGGAGGGTGTTGGCGGCACGCTCACGTGCTGCAGCGTCGGCCGCCACCGCCTTGTCGAGGTGTCTCTCGGCGTCCCCGAGAACCGCGTCGCAGGCGGGGCGATCATCGGACAGAAGCTGCAACGCCGCGTCGACGTGGGCCTCCACCGCCGCCACTCGCGCCTGGGACACGGTCGCAGCACCTTCAGCCGTGGCCTCGATCGCTGCGCACCGGGCCTCAAACTCCTCGGCGGCTTGCAGGACAGGCTGCTCTCGCCCCAGCTTGCGAAGCACGGCAGCACGCCAGCACTCGAGCGTCGCAAACTCCTCGAGCAGCCATGCGGGCACCGACTCGGCATCGCCGAGTGCAGCGACATAGTTGCGATGAGCGACGTCGTAGGCAGCGCAGGCGTCGTCGAGCCTGCCCGACCGCCAGAGGCTGGAGGCATAGTTGCGGTGCAGTTCGGCGAGCACCAGCGGCACCGATTGCGGGCCGGCCTTACCGAGCGGGGTCACCGTCTCGACGGCCGCTTCAAACACGGGCACGGCCGCGGCCGGGCCATCCTTGGCGGCTATGATCGTGGCGAGATTGACCAGCGCCTGAACAAGCTGCAGGCGATCGCTGGCCAGATTGCCACCGGTGCGCAGAGCGGCCTCGAGATGGTCGACTGCCTCACGGCATCGTGTGGCCGCTTCGTCGAGATTTCCTTGTTGCTGCAGCAGAGTGGAGAGGTTGGCGAGATTCACCGCCAGGGTCGTGCGGTAGCGGGGGACGCTGGGGTTCAGGCGGACATTTTCCTCCGCAGTCGCAGCGCCCTGACGCATGGCCCGCTCCTGCAGATCCGCGTCGCCCAACTGATAGGCGCACGTGCCGAGCGCTCCGGCGGCGAAGGCCAGCCCGTGCCGGATGTCGGCTGCGGCGGCGGAGTCCACGAGCAATGCACGGCGGTACTCGTCGACCGAATCGAGAAGCCAAGGTCGCGCCTTGTCCGGCGCGCGAAGTCGCTGCAGGTAGAGATAGCCGAGGTTGTACTTCGTGGATGCTGAGAGAAAATCCCCCAGATGCACCGGCGTGACCTCCAGAGCGATTTTCTCGCCCTGGCGCACGAGGCTCACAGGCAGGGGCATGCCCGCAACCATTTGTCCCCGCACGGCGGTCATCGCCGCTGGATCGTTGAGGGGAATGCCGGCCATCTGGGTGACGACGTCGCCGATGCGGACGCCCGCGGCGGCGGCCGGGGAGTCGTTCTGCACGCTGACCACGACGAGTCCCTCTGCGGCCGGTTCCAAGCCGATGCCGATCGGGGCGAGTCGCCGTTCCATCCGAGAGGCCACGTCGATGCTGGCCTCGTAAGACCGCGCTGCGTCAGCGAAGCGGCCGAGCCTCGCTTCGAACGCTCCTTTCGTCATCAGCAGCCGCTGTCGCTCGACTGGCGTCCGCTCCGGTGAGTCGGCGGGCAGCATGTCGAAGAGCGCGATCGCCCGCTCGTGGGCGACGAGCGCCTCCTCGGTGCGGTCGAGACGGTCAAGGCTCACCGCCTCGTTCCCGAAGCTTTCCGACAGATGGCTGATGACCGTCGCATCGTCGGGGGCCGCTTCGTGGAGCCGCGAGAAGGCGACAGTAGACTCGCGGGTCGCTGCCAATGCCTCCTCCGGCCCGCCCACCTCCGACAGGATGGTCCCCACGTGGGCTTGGACGATCGCCGCTTCCAGGGCGAATGCGGGATCACCCCGCCGCTGTGAGAGAAAGCGGCGATAGTAGTCGAGAGCCTCGCCGAGCAGTTCGGCACGCAGCGGCTGGAGCCCCTCGGCCTTGAGCAAATGCTCCTGGCTCACCTTCGTGTAGAAACGGTCGACTGCGTCGCGGGCGTCGCGAAAGTTGCGTTCGGCCCGATCCCGCTCCACGTTGGCGATCGCCTGCTGTCGCAGGGCCTCGCGACGCGCGATGACGGCCGCCACAGTGAGCGCCGCCATGGTCACCAGCAGGGTCAAGGAGATCGTCGACACGACGAGCGCACGCCGGAGCTGCCGCTGCAACTCCCGCTGCCTCAACTCGTCGAAACCGACGCCGGCGACGCCCGCCGCCACCTTCAGCCAGGCATCCCGCCGCCCGTCCTTCCCTGGCCGCATGTCGGCGGCGATCGGCTCCGCCGGCGTGGTCGACAGGCTTCCGTCGGCCGCAAGGTGAAAGCGCAGCGCCGGCGGGAAACACTCCGCGGCGGCGCTCTCCGGCATGGTGCTCGCGTTCGGCTCGCCGTCGACGATCAGGCAGAGGATGCGGCCGGAACGGCCGAGCCTCTTGAACGTGAGGATCTCCTCGTTCACCCAGCGGGATGCCGCGGCCCGTGGCGAGCAGATCACGATCAGCGTCGCCGACGCCCGCAAGGCGTCGCCGATCTGTTCGCCGAGATCAGCCGATGTGGGCAGCTCCTCACGGTCGCGAAAGATCGGTCGCAGGCGTGCCGGCACGCTGCCGAGGGGCGACTCCCGGCCGACGAGCCGTCGCGGAAGCGTGTAGCTCTCGAGCCAGCGATGCAGCCGCTTGGCGACCGCCGAGTCGGCATGGCTGTAGCTGATGAAAGCGGCGTATTTCACGGTCGGAAGAGGAAAGCCGTCAGTCGGAGAATGTCGGATGCATGCGCCGCGTGATCGTCGTCACAAAGCCGTGATACACGGCGAGTTCATCCACGGCGAGGTCGCCGTCGGCCTGGGCCACGCGCCGTAGCCCCTGCATGAGGCTCTCAAGCATCGCCGGGTCCGTGATGACAAGGACATCGAGAGTGGCCTGAGCGATGGCGTCGAGGGTCCGCTCGTCTCGGGGCAGACCACGCCATTCCGCAGCGAGCCTGCTGATCTCCGTCGTGTCCAGGGGAATGGCCTGATCGCGGGCGATGCTCGTGATCAGCGAGCACTCTTCGTCCGATAGGCCGTCGTGGGCGTGGGCCATCGCACAGAGGGCGGCGATGAAAGCAAATACGGGCTGCACAGAACGAGGCTTGCGCCGAGTCATGCGGTCATGAAGAAGCGCCCAGGAACGGAGCGAGGGTTTGTATTGGGCAAGTTCGCACCACGGACGGCTGTCCCGAACCATCTCGACAAAACGCCGGCACAACGTCGAGCCGGGGCCCCAGCGGATGTCCCTGTGGCCGTTGAAGAAGGCGTCGAGACGCTCGCGTAGGTTTGCGTGCCACCCCCGCAGCGGGAAAAGTTCGTGGAGCGTCAGGCGCCATGTCGAGGACTGTGCGCTGGCCTCCAGTTCCAGAAACCCGAAAAGCCGCTCGAGATCGCTCAGACGGGCGGTCTGCTCCGCGATGGCGGCCTCGACGGCGTCGCCAGCGAGAAGTCCGTCGGCGGTCTTCATGGCCATGCTTTGCAGATGGCGCGCCAATGCTATGTCGCCGATTGTGGCGAGTTGCTGGGCTCGCGCCAGGAGAGATCTCGCCTTCGACAGAGAGCCACGGGACGCTGCTGCGACCTGGTCGAGACGGGGAGCGGACAGTTCCCTGGCAACGACCTGGTGAAAGGCCTCGGCCTGGGCGAGTCGCTCGCGGCAACGCTCCTGCAGGGCCAGCGCTTCGGAGATTCCGCGGTCGACGCTCGTGACCGCATCCATGAACGACTCGTAGTTCCTGCCGATCTGCGGCGCTTCGCGCAGAGGAATCGCCCCGGCTGCCACGTCCTCAGCGACATTCAGATAAAGACCGAGAGCGGAGTCACATTCAAAGTGCGAGAGCTTGGGCGGTTTGGTGAACGCGAGGAACGCGTACTGCTTCCCCTGCGCGCCCAGGGTGCCCAGATCGGTCCGTGCCTCGGGGTCGTGGTCGCCGGCCGTGACGACGACGCGACGCTCGACGACGCGCCTCTGGACCCCCTGGATCTCCGCGCCGCATCGGCTCATGAGATCATGTGCCGATGCAGTCAAGGAGTCGAACGCTGTTTTCAACTGCGCGACGCAGGAGCCCAAGCGACCTTCGTCGGCACGAAATGCTTCCAGGGCGGCCGGCACGTCGGTCGATGAAGGACGCTGACCGATGCGGAGCTGCGGGATGAGCCGCTCGAATGCCACCTTCAGGGCATGACGCGGGTCTGCCCGCACGCAAAGGTGGAGTTCCAGAGACAGTTTCTCGGCTGCTTGGCGAACAGCGGCGAGATACCGCTGCTCGGCGGACTGCCACCGATCAATGAGCGCCTGGAGGTCGTCTGCGCAGCCAGAGTAACGCTTTGTCTCCTCGGCGAGCAGGCTGGTTGCGGCGGCGACGAAGTCCTGGCACCCGGCCTTCGTCCGCAGCTCGTGAACACGCCCCTCGAGAGCCCGCAGTTTGTCGAAATCGTCATGCGTCAGGTAGGGGTTGGAGGCCTCTTCGCTCGAATGGCCCTGTTGCTCGAGCATCTCGCTGAGCATCTCGCACACCGCTCCGAGCAGCGTTGTCGTGGTGGCCCGCATCTGTCGCTGGTGTCCTGATGGGCGGTCGCAGCTCAGTCGAGGGCGGCGATTACCTTCTCCGTAAAGGCCACGGAGAACGCCGTAAAGCGACGAAACGACGCGGCCTGTTCCCGCTGCCGAAGGTCGGCCTCGTGACGGGATTTCTCCAGAGCCAGCTTTTCCTGCTCCAACCGGAGCTTCTGGCGGTGGGCTTCCTTCGCCTCTTGCTCCATGCGGCGTTGGCTCGCCTCCATGCGCTCCTGGCTTTCACGGGCCTTTCGCTGTTCCGCGGCGACCTGTGCCGCAGCCGCGGCGGCCTGCTCGGCATTGGCGGCGGTCCGCATGTGATTGATCGTGTTGAAGGTCTGCATCATGCCGTAGTTGTTATCGTAAAACGTATTGAGAAACGACATCACGACCTCCGTACCGGGTAGAGGGAAGAACAGTGCGCATGCGGGAATCGCTTGCGATGGGGCCATGCGAACCCGCTCGAGAGAAGTATAGCCGCAGCGGGGTGCCGACGCCACCCAAGGGGGGGCTCTTTGCGAACAGGCAAGGATGCACGGCGACTGGCCTGGTCGAGGCGGGCGACCGCCAAGCCTCCGTCTCACTCCTTCTCGCCAAACCAGCGGACGTTGAGTTCAGCGAGCGTCCCGTTCTCGCCGAGCGTGAGCAGCGCCTGATTGATCGCCTTGCGGTGCGGGCTGCCGGGGGGAAGGGCGATGCCATAATCCTGATGCTCGAACACCGGGCCCACTAGCCTGACCGGGCTCCGCGGATTCTCTTTGATTTCGTGTGCCAAGACTGGGGCGTCGTACACGACGGCGTCCGCCTTGCCGGCCGCAACACCGGCGATCGCCGCCGCGAGATCACGGTAGCCATGCACCGTCGCCCGCATGTCCTGCAGGTCTTTTTCTGCTTGCGTGTCTTCGACTGTCGCGACCGGCCGACCGGGGAGCGAATCGGGGCCCACGATCGCCCCGGCGACGGTCTCCGCGGTCATCTGCGAACTCAGCGTCGCCGTGAATGCGGCGACGAGCACGATGCTTCCGAGCATCCAGGCCACCGCCACCATCCGGCCCAGCAGGCGCACCGGCGCCTTGTTCTCACAGCCGCCCGTGATGATCGTCGCCACGCTCCACCAGAGTGCCTCTCCGACGCCGGCAAGATAGTCGTGGGGAAAGCACTCCGGGTTTTCCGTGCGCTCGATGAACCAGAGCAGATGCGCGGCCACGACCGCGAGCCCCGCCAACATGCCGATCATGGCCAGCAGGTCGGCGGATGCGAAGCGGCTGACCGTGGCGAACATCGTCGGGCCGCTCCGCAGCGGCACTCCGATGCGCAGGCCCGACCGATAGTAGGGATGCGAGAAATCGACACGCCGTTCGCGATCGGCGGTGATCGTCACCCCCGCGAGCGCCGCGTCGACCTGCCCCTGTTCGGCCATGTCGATCAGTTCCTTCAGCGTCTCGCACACGACGAACTGTGTGCGCACCTCGAGCCTGCGTGCGATCTCGTTCCAGAGATCGATGCTGAACCCGCGCAACGCAGGGCTTTCGGCATAGACGAACGGTTCGAACTGCTTCACGGCCACGCGCAGCGGCGCTGGGGCATCCGTGTCTTCCCCCAGGCAGGGCGAGATGCTCGTCGCCGCCACCCCTGCGAGGGCGAGCAGCATGGCAAGTGACCAGGTTGCGGCGTGAATGATTCGCACTGTAGAGCCCGTCCGCAGATGAACGGCATGCTACCGGCAACCGCACCCCACGGACAAGTGGTGGCGTGATAAAAGCGAGGGGGTACGGCGGAGGTGCGTTCAACCGTCCGCAGCCTGACATCGTCCCCGTTTCTTGATCCATCCGGGATGTCAGGGTTTTGGAGCTTGGCATCACCAGAAAGGGTTGTGAACGCCGGTTGAAAAGTGCAGCGCGGGGCGGTCGAAAAGTGCAGCGCTGGGGATGGGTTGAATCTACTCCGGGGTAGCTGGTTGCTCCAAGGATCGTGGGTTCAGGACGGGCCGGTCGCTCGCCGCTGCCGTCTGCGGGCGTCCTTGAGGCGGAAGCTTTCGCCCTTGGCTTCGAGGATATGGCAGCGGTGCGTGAGGCGGTCGAGTGCGGCTCCGGTGAGCCGTTCGCTGCCCAGCACCTCGGTCCACTGCTCAAAGGGCAGGTTGGTGGTCACGATCAGGCTTTGCCGCTCATAGGCCGTGCTCAGGACGTCAAAGAGGAGCTCGGCCCCTACCTTCCCGGTCGGAACATAGCCCAATTCGTCAAGAACGATGAGGTCGAGCTGCTTGATCTGCTTGCGGAACCGCAGGAGTTGCTTCTCCTCCTTGGCCTCCATGAGCAGCGTGATCAGTTCGGTCACCCTGAAGAACCGCACCTTCCGACCCTGCCCACATGCCGCGAGGCCCAGGGCGATCGCCAGATGCGTCTTGCCCACGCCGCTCGAGCCGATGAGTAGCACGTTCTCTCGGTTGTCGATGTACTGTCCCTTGGCCAGTTCGAGCACGAGGGGCTTGTTGACGGACGGCTGCTGGCCGAAGTCGAACTCGTCGAGCGTCTTCGTCTGCGGGAAGCGGGCGGCCTTGAGCCGCCGCTCCGCCGCCCGTCGCTCGCGTTCGATCAGTTCCAACTCGCAGAGCCGCTGCAGGTAGGCAAGGTGGTCGAGGTTCTCGACCGCCGCCCGTGAGGCGACCTTCTCGCATTCGTTCGACATCGTCGGCAGCTTGAGCGACTTCAGGTGGTGCTTCACGAGCACCGTGCTCTTGGTGGTACTCATGTCGCTCCCTCCTGGCCCAGGAGCGACGCATAAGCCGTGATGTCCGTCGGCGGAACGTGCACGAGCTTCAAGTGCGGACGGCTGTCGAGGCAGAAGAGCGCGATGGGAGACTCGCGGCGGTGCTCCACGATCACTCGGATCGTGTCCGCATCGGTGATCCCCAGGCCCATCGCATACTCCACCGCAGCCGACAACTCCTCGAGACTTGCCTTCTCGAGGAGGAGCAGCACGCGAATGAACTCCTTCGTCCCGAGGCCATCGGGAGTCCGCTCCATCCGGCGGCGGAGCACGTTGAAGCATTCGGGCAGCTGCCAGTCGGCAAGAGGACGGGCATAGTCGAAGGCTCCCGGCTTACGTTCCAAGAGTGCCAGGTAGTGGATCGGGTCGTAGAAGTACCGTTCCCGTCCCCAGTGGCGGCGATGCCTGGCGATCAGCCGGTCCTCGTAGACCAGCTTCACGTCATCCACGGTCGCTACCACCGTGATCGTCCGATGGGCGTACTTTACCGGGACGCTGTACCGGTTGGTGTCGAACTGCACCAGCGACAGGGAGTTGGCGTTCGCCTGCGTGATCCGCCGAGCCTCGCACTCCTGGGCCGGGAGCGGGAGGAACGCGGAGCGCTCCTCCTCCAACCGCAGGGCCTTCGTGCCATTCTTGCCCCACGACCGTCGCCCCAAGTCCTCGCGGCACCGCTCTTCGAGCGTCTCGTTGAGTTCCACGAGCGACGTTACCTTCGGCACGGGCACCAGGAAGTTCGCTCGACCGAAGTCCACCAATCTCTCGACGTGCCCCTTCTCGTTGGCTCGGCGCACGAGGCAGAACTGGGTCTCGAACAGGTAATGGCTCTGGAGTCGCTGGAACTCCTTCGTCACCTGCCGCTCACGGCTGCCGGTGATCTTCGCCACCGCGATCTTGCTGTTGTCGTAGCGGATCTTCCTCGGGACACCTCCGATGAATCGGAACGCACGATTGTGGCCCTCGACGAACGCCTCCGTGCACTCTCGCGGAAAGGCCTGGATGAAGACGGCGTCGGAGTACGGCAGTGACATCACCAACAGGGCGACCTGCTGCCGCTCACCGGCAACATCGACGTAGGCGAACCCAAAGTCTACCTGTGCCTCGCCCGGCGGATGGGAGAGCGGGACGAACACCTCCTTCGTGGCGTCCTTCCACGTCCGGACTGCTTCCTTCACCATCGTGTAGCCGCCGGTGTACCCTCGCTCGACCTTGAGGCGATCGAAGATCCGCTTCGCGGTATGACGCTGCTTTACCGGCTCCTGCTTGTCGTGCTCCAGCACCTCGTGAATCCAGGCGAGGTGCGGGCCGACGACCGGCTGCTCACGCTTCGCCTTGCGGCGATACCCCGGCGGTTCGGCGTGCGCGAGCATCTTCGCCAGCGTTCGCCAGTTGATGCCGTACTCCTGGCACGCCGCCCGCTTCGACAACTCGCCGGTCAGCACTCGGCGGCGAACCTCGGTCCACTTCTCCATGTCTGCATACACTCCTCGTGCCTCGCTCTCGGTAGGGGGAAATCGCGGCTTCGCCGCGATTCTCCGGACCGGGACCACTGCACAGTTGTGCGCTGCATTTTTCGACCGGCCGGGCTACCCCGCCCCGCGCTGCACTTTTCGACCGGCGTTCACAAAGGGTGATTTTTCAGTGCAGGTCGCGTGTCGGTTGGCGGAACGTCGGGCCTGCCGGGTGCTCGGGTTCGCTCGGTGGAGCTTCCGCTCCAAGAGCAGGCGTAACCAGCGGGCCGAGCTTCGTGTTCGACTGCGGGACCTGGCGGCAAGTCGGGTCCACTACGGGTATGAGTATTTTTCGATGCTCCTGCGCCGTGAAGGGTGGGTCGTGAACAAGAAGCTCATCGACCGGCCGTACAGTGAAGAAGGCCTTGGAATCCGGCGGCGAAAGCCACGTCGACGCAAGAGCGTGTAGGTTCGCGAGGCACGTCCGCCGACCGGGCAGACCAATGAGAGCTGGAGCATGGACTTCATGTCGGACCGACGAGTACTTGAACCAGCATTGGTTCCTGTCACTCGACGAAGCTCGAGCGGTGACAGAAGCGTGGAGGGAGGATTGCAATCGCGTCCGTCCGCATGGTGCTCTGGGCAACCGGACGCCGTCGGAGTTCGCGCGGCCGGTAGCTGGGCATGCCCAGCTACCGGCCCTGCGTGGCACACACCTCGGTTGGTACCAAGATGGGGGCGGCGTCATCGAAGACACACCACGCGACACCACCGGGATCATCCCGGAGTTCGTAGTACTCTTGCAAGAACGGGAGCAGAAGTGAGGGAGGGGCCAAGCCGACTACGTCATTTTCCCAGCCGCCGCAGCAAACGATGTCCCGAGGTTCTCGGCCTCCGTAGGCAGCAGATGCCACTTTTTTCCGTCGCAATGCAGCACGACACGGTTGCGACGGTCATCGTATGGCCTCTGGTCGGGGCCCCCGAGTTCGAGTTTCCAGCGCGTGCCCAATGACCACTCGGCCGCAGTCTCGATGACTTCTCCGAGCACGCCGCTCATCGAAAGGGCTTCGCCAAGGGCCCGGCATTCCTCCGCCGTCACGGGAAAAACGTGTTGCCCGATGCGAAATGTGGTTCCAGTGGGCTCGACAATTACCGCAATCATGTCCGGATTGTGCTCCTTTGCCGCCCACCCACAGGCGAGGCGGCTGGGTAGATATGGCAGAACGTTCTAGTCGGAACGGCGACCCCCACGGTCGCCGACAAGATAGCGACAAACGGTGACGCCCGCGGCGTATATGACGGTGAGGGTCGCCAGCATGGCCAGGAGCGTCAGCGGCCGCATGCCCTCCTCGGACGTCCAGCCTTTGACGTTGATTCCCAGCACCCCCACAAGAAAGGAAATGAACGGCACATACACAAGCAGCCAGTTGAGAAACTCCCGCTGTTTTTCGTCGACATAGCTGCCGAGGGTTTGCAACTTCTGGTGGAAGGCCGTGAGGGACTTGTCGAGCGACATTTCGTCACGAAGCCCGGCGTAGACCCGGTGTCGACGATCGTGGGAGTGGATCTGCACGAGGCCGAATCGCCAGTAGCCCTGGATGAACGATCTCATGACCGTCTCGTAACGGCTTTGGACCGACGCGATATCCCGCACGCGGCGAAACGACCAATGAGGCATCGCCCCGATGCGATCGAGAGTGCCCACGAGCGCCAGCATCTGCCGCTCCAGAGAGACGATCATCTGAAATTGCACGATGCAGACGACGAAGGAGAGCCACAGATCCCCCAGGTGGAATGCATTCTGGAAGGCGGCGGCCCCGACCGCCTGTTTCTCCGTCGGGAGTTGCCACAAAACGACGGCTAACGCGTCGAGGCTGGCGACGTGGAGGATCGACGCTTCCTCCCCGCTTCGCCGGGCCGACATGGCCACGCCGACCTCGGCAAGGGGTGAGCCGACCGGGTCCGCGGTCTTGCGGGATGCCTCCCGGAGAAATGCGGCGACGTCCTCGACGGAATCCGCGTGCAGTTTGTAACGACCGAAAGTGAAAAGGTTTCTTGCGGCGTGCATGCCCTGGTGGGCAACGTCGCCGAGGAGCATGCTTTCCAACGGAAGCAGGATGTCGGAGAAGGCCAATCGGGTGCCGTCTGTGTCTTCAAACCGTCGGAGGTAATCGGCCTGATCGCCGGGCCGCACCCGTTGCCGGATCGTGCGCGTCAGATCGAGCCAGGCGTCGTGGTCATCAGAATCGAACGAGATCTCTACCCAAACGAGCACGATGTCTATCGCCGTGAAGACAGCGCCGCACTTGACTATGCCCACAGCAACGGAGTCGCGCACCTGTTTCGCGGCTCGGTCACCGGTCCGGAAACGTACCGATGCGCGCAGCGACAGGTTGGCGAACTCACGCTCCGGCACTTCGTATTGGATGATCGAGGGCTGAATGCTGTCGTGGCCATGGCCGACGCCGAGCAACTCGAGCGCCTGCGGGGTCAGCCAGTCGGCCCCGAAGCGGTATGACTCGCCGGACCATTCTCGGGATCGAGTCTCAGTCACCGTGTCGGCAGCGGCGAGATCGCCCAACCTCCTGCGGGCTACGAGCGAGTCGTGAATCACATGTGCCGAAAGCACGCGCACTCGCGAGTTCGACCGCTGCACGCTGATCGGGGCGGGTGCCTGATCCATCTGGCCGAATCTCCTCCCACGCCGCCATCGGCTCTGCCGGCACATGCCACCCAGGAAACTGCTATGAAGGTTCCGCCCCGTCGGATGCTATTCGCCCTTGATCGGCGTTTGTCGCCCCCGTCGAGGGGCATCGTGCGCGTTGCCCTTGATCGGCTTTCGACGGGGCGGAATGCTGGGTCGCGCGAAGGCGGGCGCGGATGGCTCGGTGAATGGATGGAAGCCTTCGGCCTGTGGGCGGCGGCGCTCCCGCCTGCCGATGCAGAGAGCGAATGATTGCGTGGAGGGAGCGATCCAAGTCCCTCCACGCTGCGTCGTCGGTCGTTGCGGCGTACCAGGCGGGGCGGGAACTGGAGCGGCCGGTGATCTCGGCCCGGATTGCGCGATGGAAATCGGTCAGAATCTCATCCTTGTTGGCGTCGTGCAGGGCAAGTGCCTCGCCGGCTCGCTGGCGGATCGACGCAAACCTGCGGAGCCAGCTGTTCGTGCGCCCGGCCTCGATAAGCACCCGATCGCCAAAGTGAACGAGCCCCAGCCACGGGACGCCGCTCTCGAGCCGGTGGATGGATGTCTTGGCAGGGGACAGCTCGAGCCCCAGCGTGCGGATACGCGACGACAAGCAGTCCAGTTCCTGGGAGGCCGAACTTTCGGATGTGCATATGATCGCGATGTCATCCACAAATCGATGATATGCGGTGCGGTCGCGCATCTCGGCATCCAAGCCCGACATCCAAAGTTCGGCAAGGCATGAAGAGATACTGACGCCCGGCGGGAGGCCGGTAATCGGTGCATCCCGATCGCGTCCGGTCATCCATTGATTCCTGGCACGCAGCGTCTCTGACCACTTGGCGAGCAGCGGACCTGTCCGAGGGGCCGTTGGCAGCGAGGCGACACAGGCAACCACTCGCTCCCGTGGCACGGAAGCGAAGAAGTCGCGCACGTCCGTGCGCAAAACAAGCGCACCGGGCGTAAGGTCGGCCCGGAAGCATTCCAGCAGTCGCGACGGAGACTGCGTGCGCAGCGAGACTCCCTGCCTCGCAGCAGCGGAGACGACATCCTCATACATGGCACGCAGAAGAACCTGGTCGCGCAGGCGGGGGATGTGGATGATCCGCGCCCCACCAGATCGCTTTGGCCTCTCCATTCGCAGCAGAGGCGCAAACGTGTGTGCCGGCTCGCCTGTCCTGTCGGTGCGATCGACAAGTCGCGCAATCTCCCGGAGATTGGCCCGCAGGTTTCTCGCGAACACCTCGGCCCGGGAGCCATCCGGTCCCACGGGGAGATTTCGGCGCGATCGCGCCGACTTGCGTTGCAGGCCTGTCCAGATCTGCTCGAGCGATTCGGCGGTATAGGGATTCATCGGTCGGGTCGAGCGCCCTCGCTCGCGTGCCTGGTGATAACGTCGTTGAGGATGGGGTTACGGATCGCTGAGGCGCTGAAGGAGCTTTGTTGCACGAGTGCTGCCAAGTGCGTGTCACCGCCATGCGATCCATCGCCGGCGTCATCCGAAGGTGATCTCGCCCTCGAAGGCCGACCTGTTGAAGACGAGCTTGTGTCCCCAAGTGCCACCCGCCGGGTTGGCGACGATGTTGATGTGTTGGCCCGATTCGAGATCGAGCGTGATCTCGCCCGTCACCTTGAACGGCCAGAATCCCAGTCGTCCCGCAATGGTGTGCCGCCCCGGCTTCAGCGTCATGGTCGCCCGGCCGCCGTTGTGCAACTCGAGCACGTCACTGCCATCGAGGGCGATGGTCAAGGCGAAGGGGGCACCGGTCTCATGCGCGATCCGCTGAATCGTCACTTTGGATTGATCGGGCATGCATTCTGCTCCCTGGACTCGCCGCGACGCGATCGCGGTGCCGTACATGGCCGGCGGACAGGGTGTCCCCACCACAGGAGGAGAGTACCATTCCGAGGCGAGGCTGGAAACACAGCCTGCCTGAGTTCTTTCCGCCTTACGGTGAACTCTCGCCCGGAGCCCTCCTGAATCGTCGGGTGGTAGCGGTGATCTTCGTGTCTGCCGCGAACACCGAGACAATCTCCTCGGCCCAGCTCGGCCATGCCTCGGTGGGCCGCAGCCCGTGCAGGCGAAGCAGTGCCTCTGCCTCGTCGTCTCTACCGAGGCATCCCAACGCGACCGCTTGCACGACGGCGAGTTCCCTCGGCAGTCCGCCGCGGCCTGCGGGCTGGGCATCGATCCGCTCGACGGCCACATCTGCATCGCCCGCCAAAACATCGCTCTGGGCCCGAACGAGGGTGGCCGTTGCCGAGGCGGTTTCTTCCCGAGGGTTGCGCTTGGAGGCGACTTTATCGAGCCAACTCTCGGCCGCCGACGCGAGCACCCCGGCAGTGTGGAAATCGGTCCTCAGCGCGGCTTGTGCAGCATCAGCCGCGCGCTCGGCAAGTTCCAGTCTGCCTTGACGGCCGCGCGAGTGCCCCGCTTCGCCACGGTTGTCACAATCCTCCAAGCCCGCCGCCGCGACGTGAAGAATACGCATGGCGTCGTCGCTGTCAGACGCCCCGAGAGACTGGATGGCTGCGGAGCCCGCCTCCACGCATGCGTCTCGAAGCGCGTCGAGCACCTCCAACTGGAGAGACGTCGCCTGGTCGCCGACGGCCCCCGAAGCTCTTGCCGCCGCTTGCAACATGGCGAGCCGCTCCACGGGGGCCGCTGCGGAAACGCCGCTCAACCTCGCCCGCGCCAACAACGCGCACGCGCGTGTGCCATCTGGGACACCCTCATGATCGCAGATCACGACCGCTCGATCAGCATGAGACGCCGCAGCATCATGGTCGCGCAATGTCTCAAGCACGTAGGCCAGGGCCGTGTGCGCCTCGGCGAGCTGGACATGCCGCGGAGGGCGACAGGTATCGAGGATGGCAACGAGCTGGGACAGAGGCTCCAGGGCTCCAGCCGCGTCGCCTTCGAGCCTCCGTGCTTGGGCCACCATCAACAGCGCTTGGCAAGTCTCCGGTGCCTGCGATCCGTGCAACCGTCTCTGCAGCTCCAGGGCCTGGTTCGCAGACCGTGTGGCGCTCGCGAAGTCACCGGCCCTCAGCAGGGCGCTTGCGTGCAGTTCGAGAATATTCGCGTAGTCGACGTCCTCGGTCATGTGCCGCCGCGCCGCTTCAGCGATAAGATCCTCCGTGATCGCGACCGCTTCCGTCCACTGCTCGTTTCCCAGATAGGCTGCCGCCAGCAACCTCGCAGCGACGCGGGCATCGTGCTCGCCGTCTGGGCCCTGGCTGCGGGCGTCCGCCAGGCAGTCAACGAGGCAGGTAATGGCGTCCTGGGTGCGGCCGGCGACTTGGAGGGCTTGTCCGAGCGCGACTCTGCCCCGTGTCGTGGTGGAATGTCGTCTGCCGAGGATCTTGGTGTAATGCTCCAGTGCCCTCTCGGCCAAGGCGATCGCGTCGGCGGCATCGGGTCGAAGCAAGACGAGGTTTTCCGCGACGCGAGCCCAAGGCAAACCATCACCATCGGAACGCTCCATGACGGCAAGCGCTTCCCGGAGGGCTTGCTCCGCGGCGGCGAGGTCGTGATGACGCTCCTTGGAGACGATCGACGTCACCTCTAGAAACCTCGCCCTGGTCGCGGCGGAGACTTCGCTCGCGAGGCATTTCAAGAGGCCTGCGGCGCGATCGAGATGCTCGTCCACTTCGGCCGTGGGCCGGCCGGCGCGGACGGCCACGAAGGTCGAATCGATCGCGATATCAAGGTCCTTGGCGTCTGGCTGGGAATGTGCGGCATCACGCAGCGCCCGTAGCTGCTCAAGGTGTCCGAGAGCCCGGCGATAGTCGCGGACATTGATCGCGGTCTTGGCGGCGGCCTCGAGCAAAGCGGGCTTCGCCAGATCCACTGCCGCGAGAAGTTCCGCGCTGCCCGCGACGGCCTGTGCGGCTGCGTCAGCCGTGTGCACGCGGCCGATCTGCGACAACGCGGCGGCGAAGCAGGCGAGCAGTTTGGCCCTGCTCGCCGCGTCGGCGACATCCGGCATGGATCCTGCAACAGGCAGAAGCCGTCGGCACGCCCTCTCCAGCAGGTCCGCGAAGAGAATGTTGCTCGCGGTCGCCGGCGAACCATTCACGGAGAACATGGAGGTGAAAAAGGCCGTGGCTTCGCGCGCCATTTTCTCCTCGGACAGAGCCTGTGCCTCGGCGGTGCGCGCCAGATCCGCGGCTGCTTCCGCATCGAGCCGCGCCGCGTCTGCGACAGCCGTTTCTCGCAGAGCCCGTCTGGCGGCGTCCATCGCCCAGAGCCCCAATCCCGTCAGGGCGAGCGTGACGACGATCGCCAAGGAGCCCGCTGCCGCCGCCCGGCGAATGCCACGACGCACGTCCTCCTGCTGCAGTTGTTCCATCGCCAGTCCCGAGATCAGCGAGACGATCTGGAGACGATCGGACCGTCTCTCGACCCGTCGGGACCGAAGATCGACGCGGCGCGGGGATCCGGGATCGCCCGCGGATGACCATACGGCCTGCAGCGCGGGTGTCAGAAATGCTTCGTCGGGCAGGGCGGGCCCGGCTGGGGGGCTGGCTCCATCGATCAGGATCGCGATGATCCGATCGGACAGCCCCCTGCCGATGAACGAAGCAACCTCCTCATTCACCCAGCGCGAGCGGGCCGCTGCCGGAGAGCAGAAAACAACGAGAAACTCCGAAGACTCCAAGGCTGCGGTGAGCTGGCTTCCCAGATCCGAGGAGGTGGGCAGTTCCTCGCGGTCCCGAAAGATCGGAGTCAGCCGCCGCGTTCCGTCCGACAATCGCAACTGCCCGGGGAAGCGATAGGACTCGAGCCAGCGATGCAGCCGACCGACGATGGCCGCGTCGGAATGACTGTAGCTGATGAAGGCACGGTACCTCATGGTGCATGCTCCGGCGTCGCAACTGCCTTGGAAAGGCCGATGTCGCAGACGACGCGCAGGCCGAAGTCACCGTACAACGCGTAGCGTGAGCTTCCGCCACTATCGTCCGGTGTGTCGGCCGGCGCCTCACCCCGCGCGGCGGAACGGCACTCGTGCGCGAGGACGGATGCGGAGCCGCCCCGCAGCACATGGTGCGTCCCGGTCGCCGGTCCGGTCGGGTCGATCATTCGCGGCGAAGACTTGTAGTACGTGGCGGAGAACCAATCGCCTGTCCATTCCCAGACATTGCCGTGCATGTCGTGAAGGCCCCACGCGTTGGGCGGATAGGTGCCGATGGGGGCGGTTGGCTTCGGCCGCCCGCGTGGAGAGACGGCGAATCGAGCTTGTCGGAACGCGAGATGCGATCCGGTGTTGAACGCGGTCGTCGTGCCCGCCCTGCAGCAATACTCCCACTCGGCCTCCGTCGGAAGACGGTAGCGACGGCCGGCGGCCCGCTCCTCGGGCATATCACCGAGGGCGATGCAAAAAGCGGTCGCGTCGTGCCAGGAAAGATGCTCCACAGGAAGGGCGTCGCCCCGAAACTGGCTGGGGTTGCGATCCATCACGCGCGAGAACTGTGCTTGGGTCACCTCGTGCATGCCGATGAGGAACGGGCGGGAGATCAGGACCACGTGCGGGTGCTCCTCGGCGGTGGCTGCATCGGGCTCGTCCCCCGGGCTTCCCATGCGAAACTCTCCCGCCGCAATGGGCACGAGCCGCATCCCAATCGAGTTCGTCACCGTGCCGGGCGGGTCCGGGCGCTCGGTTGGGGCGGGGGGAGGTGGCATGTCGTCGATGTGCGCGAAGCACTGAAGGACTTGCGGCTCGAGCGTCGACTTGATTTTTCCGGCGATCGCTCTCCCGCGCGCCAGGTCTGCGACGACGGTCTTGTAGTCTGGCGAATCCTTCGCCGACTCCTTGACCCGAGCGACCACCGCATCGAGGTATTCCGGCAATCGTTGCACGACTTGCAACGACGACTCCAGCAACGGCAGGCTTTCCGGCTCGAGCCGCCCAGCGCCCGCGATTGCCTGCAGGGCAGGCAGAAAGGAGGACATCATCACGTCGAGCCCTTCATCCATTTGCCTTTTGAAGCTCGGCAACCAGTGCTCCATGGTGTCGGGATCCCACAGTCGCAGAAGATGCGTGGTGCAGGTGGCCATGGCCTCGTGCCGGCATTGTCTCGACTGCGAGTCATCTCGTGCGCGCAAGAGCTCTGCGAGGGACAGGAGTTGAGGCACCAGCCTGACCGGCAGCTCACCCGAGGGCTGTCTCGCCAGCGCGACTGATTCCTCGAGGAGGCCGATCGCCCGCGGCGCGTCGCCGGCTGCGGCGCTCTTTTTGGCCACATCGGCATACAGATCGTGAAGCGATCCTCTGCGAGCATCTCCAGCCTCGGCGGCTCGTCGCAGGCATTCCGAGGCCGCGCTGAGGTCGCCGCCGCGCATGGCGACGCGAGCTAAGCCCTCATGCACGCGGGCCATGAGATCCCGGGAAGTGGCGTCTGCCGAGGCGGTCTCGAGCATGGCCCGGTAGAGCCTCGACGCATCATCCAGATTGCCCCGATTGAGTTCGAGATCCGCGGCGACCAACGACGCGCGAAGCCCGATGGCAGAGTCCATCATGCCGCCTGTCGGGGCAAGCTCCCGATACCGTGCCAAGGACGCATCCGCTTCGGCGAGGTCTCCCTTGGCCAAGTGTGTCTCGGCCTGCTGGAGGCGGAGTTCGGCTCCCATCAGCGCCCATGGGCTGTCGTCGCCGGGTGCATCACTGGCATGCGCCATCAGGATGGCATCGGCGTTCTCCAAGGCCTTGATGGCCGTCGAGTGTTCCCGCAACTCACTCGAGCTCCTGGCGACGGCCATCAAGGTCGCGGCCTTGCCGAACGGCGGTGATGGGTCTGTCGGCCTCATCGGCACCTCCGCCAGGATGGTCAGCATGTCGGCGGCCCGCACTCGGAGACCCATGATCGATGTGACGCCCGTTTGCCGCGCATTCACGGCGAGCAGCGAATTGCACTGCCCGTCCAGGATGGCTCGTGCCGCGCTTCTCCGGGCTTCGGCTGCACTCAGGGCGCGTTCCGCCTTGTGGCGGGCGGCCTCCGCCGACTGTCGCGATGCCAAGGCTGCCTCACGCTGGAGTGCCGCCGCGCGTTGTTTGAAGAGAGCGACGATGGAGAGAGAGGCGGCTGCGACCATGACTCCGGCAGCGATTCCCGCGAACACGGCGATCACTCGTCTGCGGCGCGTGAGTTCGCGCTGCTTCAACTCATCGAAGCCGACGCCGGCAACTCCGGCGGCAATTTTCAGCCATGCATCCCGGCGGCCGTCCTTGCCCGGCCGCATGTCGGCTGCGATCGGTTCCGCGCGTTCGGCGGAAAGGTTCCCGTCCGTGCCGATGCGGTATCGCAAGGCGGGGGCGAAGCATTCATCAGAGGACGTCTCCGCCCTGTCCGAGGCATTCGGCTCACCCGAGGCAATGAGGCACAGAGTCCTGTCGCCATGGCCGGACTGCTTGAAGGCCAGGATCAAGTTATTTACGACCGGGCATCGTGCCGACTCGCGCGAGCAGATCACGATGAGAGACTCGGCGGTCTTCAGCGGCCCCAGATCGATGCTCGGGCTCGATGCGGTGCCCGCGGACCTCGTTCTTGGATAGAGGAGCGGCTCGAGCCTTGCCGGGACGGCACCCGTGGCGGTAGGTCGGCCGACGAGTTTCCTGGGGACACGAAACCGCCGGAGCCAGCGACGAAGTCGGCTTGCCAAGGCGGCATCCGAGGGATGGAAAACGATGTATGTCGGAGCAGGCGCCTGTGCGTTGTGCATCACTCGATCATGCACCTGAAGAAAACGCCTGTGCCATTCTTCGAGCAAGGCGGTCGGCCATGTGCCGGCTTTTCCGGAACGATCCGGAGACCACTGCACCACGTGTGGGGGAGACTACCGCGCGACGGAGGTGCCGGCAACCATTCGGGCGCGTGGGTATCACGCGATGGGCGCGTCCTCGCTCAGGAGCACCGCCCAGCCCTCGCCGCCCTTGACGTGCGTCAGCACGATCTTGACCGCCGCCAGCATCGGGTAGGCGAGCAGCAGGCCGAGCACACCCCAGGCCCAGCCCCAGTAGGAAAGCCAGAGGAACATGAGCGTCGGATCGAGGTTCAGTTCCTTGCCCGACATGCGGATCTCCACGAAGTCGATCCACAGCAGACGATTCACCACCAGGAGCACCGACAGGGCGATCGCCGCCGGCGTGGTCGTGAGGCCAAGGAAGGCCATCATGATCGGCGGGATGCAGGCCACGATGCTCCCGATGTAGGTGATGTAGTTCGAGGCGAAGAACAAGAACGCCCACAAGAGCCAGTGGTCGAGCCCGAAGAGAAACATGATCAGACCGGCGGTCGCCCCCATGCCGATCCCCACGATCGTCTTCACGGTCATGAACCGCTCCATCGAGTGGGAGATGCCCTCGCCGATCAGCAGGATCCTCCGGCCCTGCTCCCCGGGAAAAGCGTTCTGGATCCGATCGGGCAGTTTTTGGCTGCCGATGAACAGGAAGATCAGGTAGACCAGCACGAGCAGGAAGACCTCGGCGCTGCCGAGCGTGTGGTGCAGGACATAGTCGACGGTCGCCTTCGAGAAACTGCGGAACAGGTCGCCGAGCGAGGTGTTGGCGGGGGGCGGCTCCAGCGGCGCCGGCGCGGGGAAAGACGCGTCGGCGGGCTTCGGTTGGGCGGGGCGCGGCCCCGGGCCGATGCCGTGGAGCATCTGGTCGAGTTGCGGCAGCGTGTTGATGACCTTCGTGATCCGGTTCTCGTACTTCGGCCACTTGCCCAGAAACAGCGTCGCCTCGCGGGACACGAGCTGCCCAAAGAGCACCGCCAGGATGACGGTGAGGCCGAGCAGGCCGGTGTACGCCATCCGCGGCCCGAGCCCGAGCCGGGCGAGCGCCTTGGCGCCGAGTTGGGCGACGTAGAACAGGAAGACGGCGACGAGGAACGGCTTGAGCACCGGCCCGAGCCAGGTGAACGCCCCGGCGAACGCCAGGACGGCAAGCAAGATGATCGCGGTTTCTGCGGCTCGCGTCATGGGGCGTCCTTGGGGCGGCAACGTACGGCTGGAACCCGGCGGCTCAGGAGGGTGTTGTAGCACGACGAGGGGGTGGGCGGCCCCCGCCGCGGCCACGGTCAGCCGAACAGCGCCGACACCGGCACACCCCCGTCGGTGACTGGCACCGGCCGGCTGCCGGCCATCAGCTCCGTCGCCGGGTCGACCTGCAGCGCCGCGAGGATCGTCGCGTGGAAGTCCGGAATGCCGACCGGAGCGTCCACAACCGTCTTCGAGAGCTCGTCGGTCGTGCCGTAGACGCCGCGATGGGCGAGGCCGCCGCCGGCGAGCACCATCGAGAAGGCGGTGCCCTGGTGGCCGCGGCCACCTCGGCCGTCGAACTCGGGCGGCCGTCCGAACTCCGTCGCCACGACGACGAGCGTCTTGTCGAGCAGGCGGTGGGCGGCGAGGTCGGACACGAGCCCGGCGAGCGCGTTGTCGAGCTCGCGGATCAGGACGTGCTGGTTGACGATGCCGTCGTTGTGCACGTCCCAGCCGGCGCCGTTGATGAAGTTGAGGTTGTGCGACACCTCCACGAACCGCACGCCGCCCTGGACGAGCCTGCGGGCCAGGAGACACCGCTGCCCGAACTCGCCGCCGTAGGACTCGCGGACGTCCGCCGGCTCGTCGATGAGCCGAAAATGCTTGAGGAACTCGGGGCCCGCCAGCCGGAAGGCCTCGCGTTGTGCCTCCGCGTAATCGGCCGGCGCCGTGCCCGCGACCGCGTCGGCTGCACCGGCGCGGAGCAGTTCGTGGCGGCGCGCGAGCGACTCCGCGTCGACGCCGGGCGGCGGCATGAACCCCGCGGGCCCCGTCTCGGTATCGACGAGGTAGATGGCGCCGGCCTTGATGCCGAGGAATCCCGGACCGCGGCTCACGTTCGGGTAGCCGATGAGCATGTAGGCCGGCACCGCCGGATCGGCCGCGCCGCGCGTGTGGGCGACGATCGATCCGAGCGAAGGATAGACGGCGTTCCCGCTGACCATGCGGCCGGTATGGACGAGGTTGGTGGCGAACGCGTGCTCGTCGATGACCTTGTGATGAACGGAGCGGATGGCGGTCATCCGCTCCATGAGCCGCGCCGTCCGTGGAAGGTGCTCGCAGACGTGGACGCCGGGCACGGCGGTCTCGATCGCGGGGTAGAGCGCCCCGGGCTTCTTGGCGCCAGCCCTGTTGTCGCCGACGGCCTTGGGGTCGAAGGTGTCGATCTGCCCCATGCCCCCGCCGAGCCAGATGAAGATGCAGTGTTCGGCCTTGCCCCGCGGGGTCGACGCGACCGACGTGGCGGCGAGCGCGGGGCCGCAGACGGGGACCAGGCCCAGGGCGGTGACGAAGTCGCGGCGGTTCATGGGGCCTCGGGGGCTTCAGGGGGTGAACAGGAATTCGGGTCTGTTCAGCAGGGACCAGAGGGCATCCTCCGCGCGGCGGCGCCAGTCGTCCGCGAGCAGGGCGGTGGGCGGATCGCCTTGCCGTGCGGCCGCCTCCTCCGCTTGGCGGACGACGGTCGCATCGGCATCGAGATGGTTCGACCATGAGACGTAGTAGGGCGGCCGCCGCGGTGTCGCCGCCGGCCTGGCGGCCGCGGGAGGCGTCCGGCGGGCGGCGAAGCCGGGCGCGAGCAGGGAGACGTACCGCGCCCGCTCGTCGGCCCGCGGCCGGCGGGTGAGCACGCGGAGGAAGAGCTGCTCGACGAACTGCTCGGGCGTGGCGGCGTCGATCGCGAGCCGGGTGACCGCGTGGTCGTCGCTGAGCCGGGTGAGCCACAGGCCCATCGTGCCGTTGCCGAGGATGGCCGGCTGCAGAGCCGACGGCGCCGACTCGCGCTCGGTGAGCGGATCGGGCCGGCTCGCCCGCCAGCCGAAGGCGCCGAGCACGTCACAGACGGCCTGGATCCGCGGCAGGGAGAGGCTCGGGCGGTCGCGCTCGTTCGATGTCGAGCAGAGCATCCAGGCCCGCCGCGGCCGGCCGAGATCGATCGAGTTGTCGGTGTCGCGGATGCTGTCGATGTCGAGGCAGGCGTCCTCCGTGCGGAACTCCTTGCCCACCGCCACGAAGGCGGAGTCGACGATCTGCTCGGCGGCGAGCCGCCGGGCGGCGGGGGCGGTGAAGAGGGGGCTCGGCTGGGCGAGCGACGGATCGTTGGTCCGCTGATAGGCATGGGACGTGAGGATGAGCCGCGCGATCCGCCGCCCGTCGTAGCCGGAACGGACGAGCTCGCGGCCGAGCCACCGGAGCAGTTCGGGATGGGAGGTGGCCGACCGCTCCCAGTCCCACGGCAGTGCGACGATGCCCCGGCCCATGAGCCGGGCCCAGATCCGGTTGGCCATGACCTGGGCGAACCGCTCGTTTTCCGGCGCGGTGACGAGCGCCGCCAGGCGATCGCGGCTGTCGGAAGGATCCAGCGCCAAGGTGTCGGCCAGCGACTCCGGTGCGAACATCGTGAACGGCCAGCGCGGCTCGACGGTGACGCCCGGCTCGAGGGTCACGTCGATGAGCGGCTTGCGGCCACCCTCGCGGAGCTTCTCGAGGGAGACGCTGCTCGTCGACGGCACCTTCACTCCCTTGGTGGCGAGCATCGCGGCCACGGCGAAGACGTCCTCCTGGCGGGCGCTGTGGGCGGGGGCGTCGTGGCAGCGGGCACACTGCGTCTCGACGCCGAGGAAGGCGGTGGTGACGATCGTGGCCTTCGCCGCGAGCGGGACGTCGTTCTGCGAGGCGAACGCGAAACCCGCGGGGCCGCCGTCCTTGGCGCTGCCCCCGAGGCGGAGGAGTTCCGTGACCATGAGGTCGAGCGGTTTGCCGTCGAGCAGCGACTCGTAAATCCACCACCGGAAAGGCCCCGAGTTGTTGAGCGTCGGATTCAGGATGTTGGGATTCTCGGCGAGCATGTCCTGCCAGGCGCCCATGCCGTGGTCGGCGGAGCGCGGGTCGGCCAGGAGCCGGTCGATGAGATGCTCCCGCTTGTCGGCCGAGGCGTCCGCTTGGAAGGCCTCGATCTCCGCGACCGTCGGCACCACTCCAACCGTGTCGAGCGTCACGCGGCGCAGGAAGGCGAGGTCGTCGGCCGGTGGCGTGAGGTCGGTCGGCAGCGGCCGAAACTCCGGCCAGACGGCCCCCTCCGCGATCCATCGTCGCACGAGTTCGATCTCGGATGCCGCCAGGCGGCCGCCCAGCGGCGGCATCCGCTCGTCCTCGTCGGAGGAAAGGATGCGGCGCATGAGCGGACTCTCCTCGGGCTTGCCTGCCACGATCGCCGGCCCCTCGACTTCGCCGCCGGCGAGCGCCGAACCGCGGGAGTCGAGGTGGAGCCCGCCCTTCGCCTTGCCGCCCTGGTGGCATTCGAGACAGCGGGCCTCGAGGATCGGGTGAATCTCCCGCCAGAAGTCGACGCCGTCGACGGGAACCGCCCGGGCCTGCGCACGATAGTCGACGATTTTGTGGGCCAGGAAATGATCGATCGGATTGTGCGCGGGAAATCCCGACGGAAGCGCGGGGACGGCGACATCCGGCGTCCGCTCGAGCCAACGGGCGGCGTGTTCGCGGCGCTTGTCCCAGTAGTCCTGCTGGGAATCCCGGGCGCGGCCCCGGGCCGCGGCGTCGACGGCCGCCAGCCGCGACTCCTCCCGCGCGTGAAATGCCGCCCAGCCGGCGTCGTCGTACGGGAAGGCTTCGCCACCCGGCGCAGGAGCCGCCACGCCTGCGTGCCTTCCGGCGACCAGGCGACGACCGTTTCGCCGAGTTCGGGCCGCCGCCGACCCTTGGCGCTGATGATGAAGCCCACCACGGTCTCGATCACGACCCGCCGTTCCCCGCCGTCCGACTCGAAGGTGCACCAGGCGTCACGGTTGCCGGGCGGCGCGAAGCGGAAGTCGCCGCCGAGGTCGAGGAAGTCGTCCTGCGCCTTCACCGGCTTGTCGTCGGTGCCCGGGGGTGGGAAGGGGGTTCGCAGCACGTCGCGATCGTCGATGAAAAGCACCGCGGCACCGCGGGCCCGCAGGAGCAGGCGGTGCGTCCCCTTCGGGAGCGTCACCCGCGCGGCGGCCCGGAGCAGGTAGGGATCGCCGCGGGCGGCCCGGACGCCGGTATCGACATACTTGTGCGGCACGCGAAAGAAGCCGAAGGCGGGCGCGGTGAACGTCTCCGTCGCGGCGAGCGGGGTCGCAGGCCAGATGTTCGTCGTCGGATTCCAGTCCTCGCAGATGGCCACCGTGACGGCTTCCGTCGGCAGCGTCTCCCAGGCGATGTGCGGCGGCTCCACGACGTCCGGAATGACGGGCTTGGCGCCTTTCTTCGCCGGCGCGGCGGAGTCGTTGCCGGCGGCCGGATTGGAGGTGACGTCGGCCAGCGCCGCCTCCGCCGGCGGGGGCAGCGTGGTCACGAAGCGGCCGACGAGTTCCCCCTCGGACAGAGCCCGGCGCCGGATGCGGACATCGTCGAGCAGGCCGCGGTAGCTGCTGCCCGGATTGCCCCCGATCGACGAGCCGATCCAGACGGCGCCGTCGTCGACCACGGGCGGCTCCGTCGAGGCCCCGCCCATGTCCCAGCCGCCCCGGACGGGCACGCCGTCGATGACGGCCAGGATGCTGTCGGGCCTGCCGAACTCGTAGGCCAGCGCGACATGGTGCCAGCGATCATCCGGCCGCAGTCCCCGCTTCGCGGTCCACCGCCGCCATTGCACGCCGCCGCCTCCCGATGGCGTGGCGAAGAGAAAGCTCGGGCAGGCGAGCCCCTCCACTTCACGGAGCCGCAGCGCCCAGTTTTGGTTGTTCGGCGTCGCGGACCGGGGGTCGGTGCGGCCCTTGCCGACGAGGTAGACGTTGTCTCCCGGCCGCATCCGGTCGGGCTTTACCCACGCCTCGAGCGTGATCGCGTCGCCATTGGTGAAATCGAAGACGCTCTTCTCGCCGGGATCCGCGAACACCACGCGGCTCCCGTCGCCGCCGAACCGCCACGCCCGATTGGTCCGGGAAAAGGAAGGAAAGTCGGGACGCCGCGGCCCGGGCAGGCCGGTCTCCACGCTGCCGACGAGCTCGAGGCCGTCGGTAACCTCGGCATCGAAGAGCCACTCCGCGGGGGAAACGGCGCCGGCCGGCGCCGGGTGGCAGACGCACGCGAGCAGGGCGAGTCGCACCGCTCGGACCAGGGCGTGGCGAGAAGCTGCCGGCATGATGCGATTCGAGGCGGACGACATCGTGCGCGTTCCCGGCCAGGAGTGTCGCTCAAACTCCGGGGATGGTCAATTGAGCCGCGGCCGAGCCGCGGCGGGGACGCCGCGGTCTCGGGGGGCCTCGATCCGCTCCGCGTTGGCGGGCCGCCGGCGTGCGAACTATCCTGAAGTTTCGCCGCGGTCGACGAGACGCCAGCGGACGAACCAACATTCACGGCTCAGGCCGCCAACCTTCGGATGGCGGCGGCTCGGGATCGGACGGCGGAGTGATTGCCCCATGGGACGCGTCAACTGGGGGGTGCCGATCAAGATCGTGGAGGTGTTGCGCGACCGCGGCGACATTCATGTTTGCGTCGAGGCCGGCACCTACCGCGGGGCGTCGACGGAACTGCTCGCCGCCCGATTCGACCGCGTCATCACGATCGAGGCGTCGCCGGCACTGGCGACGGCCGCCGAGCGCCGGCTCGCGGGGCTTTCCGGCGTGGATGTCATTCAGGGCGATTCGAGCACGGTGCTGCCGTCCGTTGTCGCCCGCCTCGACCAGCCGGCGTTGTTCTGGCTCGACAGCCATTATTGTGGACCCGAGACATACGGCATCGACCGTCAGTGTCCGGTCATCGACGAGATCCGCACCATCGTCGCCGCCGTGCCGGAGCACGTCGTGCTGATCGACGACGCGCGGCTGTTTCTCGAGCCGCCGCCATTGCCGCTCGATGTGTCGCAGTGGCCGTCGATCGGCGAGATCTGCGCGGCCTTCGCGGCGGGCAGGCATCGGCGGTACCTCGCCGTGCACGACGATGTCCTCTTCGCGGTGCCCGAGTCGTTGCGGCCCGCCCTCGTCGACCGGCTCGTGCGGCAGGTCACGCAGCGCGAGCACGCCACGCTTCAGGCGCGGATGTCGGCGCTGCGCAAGGCCTTGGCCCGGTGGTGCGGCCGCGGCCGGCCGAAGGAGGCATCGTGACCGGCCGGCTGGGCGTCGGGTCGCGCCCGGGCTCCAGCCGGCGCCGGCGGCTCATGCCGAAGGCCCTGCGCGGCGGGAGGCTGCATCGTGCCGTCGTCACCGCGGCCTCGGCGATCGGATGGGCGAATCCGATCGAGGCCTTCTGTGGCATCGACCGCGTGTTGCCCGACGACACGTATGTCGTTTCGTATCCACGGTCGGGCAACACATGGACGCGATACATCCTCGCGTATCTCGCCCGCGGCACGGAGTCGACGCTGGACCCCGAGACGGTCAACGCGATCGTCCCCGATGCCTACGTGCATGCGGCGACCATCAATGCGCAGTCGCAGCGACGGCTGATCAAGATGCACGAACCCTTCCTGGACGCATGCCCGCGGGTGATCTGCGTGCACCGCGACTACCGCGAGGCGCTCGTCTCGTATTGGCATTTCATCCGCCGCAGCGAGCGCTATCCGGGATCATTTTCCACGTTTCTGCGCAGTGGGATTCCCGTGCGTCATGGCAGTTGGAAACGCCACATCCGCGCGATGTGGCGACGGCAGGAGGCGGATCCGGCCACGATCCATATCATCCGCTACGCGGATCTGGTCGGGAACTTCACGGAGACGGTCGCGGCCCTGGTGGCCTGGAGCGGCATCGGACAGGGTGTGGATCTCGCGGCCGTGCAGCGGCTCACGGCGATGGAGACCGTGGCGGGGGGGGAGAAAGAATACGTCGGGCACTTTCGCCGTATCTCCGGCGAGAGCTTTTTCGTCGATCGCGGCAAGGGGGCCGACTGGAAGGCCTGCTGGTCGTCCGAGGATCTCGCCTGGCTGGCGCGGGACCGTGAGCTCATGGCGATCATGGAGCAGCTCGGCTATCGCTGGCCGGGTTGAAGGGCGGCGCGGCAGGGAGGGCCGACTGCAGGATGAGCTTCATGTTGGCGGCGGCCTGACGCTTGAAGAAGCTGGCGGTGAGGAAGACGGGCGCCGCGTCGTGCAACGCCAGGCGGCGCAGCACATCGACGCACGGCGACGGCACGAACGGCCCGAACTCGGTCGTCGTGGCGTCGACCCAGCGACGGGCCGTCAGCGGTGGGTCGAGACGCTCCGCGGCTGCTTGAAAGCTGCGCAGGGCAGACTTTCCGACCGAGCAATAATGCCGCCAGTCCCATCGATTGTCGTGGATGTCGTGGCGGCACCGACCGGGGGCGACGAGACGGGGGCGGGCACCACAGGCGATGAGCGCCAGTGGCAGGTAGTGGTCCCACCAGGGACGACCGAACGCCAGCGACGGAGACAAAAAATCCAGCACGCGGTCGATCCAGCGACGGTGCAGGGCCAAAAAGTCGAAACCGTGGGGAAACACCCCCTCGCGAACGCCGTCGGCGCGGCGCGGTCCGACATCGGTACGCTGGCCGATGAGAAACGCGTCGTCCGCAAGCCTGTGCATGAGCGCGGCCGGGCCGTCTTGGGCGGGGCCGGCGATGCGGATGTCGGCGTTGATGATGGCGAAGGGCGCCTCGTCGGCTTGCTCATGGATCGCCTGCAGCAGGTCGATGATCGGGCACAGCGGCGGTGCGGCAGGCTCGATCGCGGCGACCTCCAGCACCACGCAGTCGACCGCGGCCGCATGCAGGGCGTCGGGCAGCCGGGGATGGCGGGCGATCTCGTCGGCGAGATGGATCGACACGGGGCGGAAGCCGGCCTCCAGCCACGAACGGATCGTCACCAGTTGGGGGGCAGTGCCCTCCGCGGCGGCGAAGTCCGTGCCCTGGTGCCGGGGCGGAATCGACGTGAACAGGAGCGGCCGCATGGCGGAATGGTCTCAGGTGCGGCCGTGGCTGGTCCGGGGCGAAGACGCAGAGACGCTCTCCGTCCACAGGCCCGAGAGTCGAAGGCGAAGTTGGCTCAGGAAGCCGAAACCGCGCGGCTGTGGTCGCAATCCGTGCCCGGTCAGCGTCCAGTCGGCATCGAGAATGCTGTGCAGATAGAGGTAGCACCACAGTCCCGCGAGCGCCTGGTTGCGACGGGCGTCGGGGCCGCGGTAGGCCTCGCGGCGTCCGCCGCGCAGATGGCCGTACTCGTGCCGCTGATGGAGGGCGTCGATGGTCTTCGTGGCGTCGATGACCGCCGCGTGCCGGCTGCGCGCCCGCCACACGAGCCAGTTGTCGAACCGCGCGCGACCGATCGCAAACGGAGGCACGTCCGCAAAGAGGCCACGATTGAAGAAGAACCAGTCGATCGCCAAGGGGCCGCGCGAAACCCCTGCGGAGGGCAGTCGGCTCCGCCAGTCGGAAACGCCGTAGTCCACGGGCTCGCGCTGGTCGACATCGAGCGACTCCCCGACGACGAGGAACGGAGTCGAAAGCCCGAGCACCGTGCCCACGTCGCCCCGAAACAGGATGTCGGCATTCACGAAGCAGAGGGTGTCGTGCCGCGCGCGGTCGTGCGCCCGCCGGAACACGTCGTCGAGCAGCGGGGCGCCGAACGGCGACAGTCCGATGTCGGGCACGTGCTCCACGCCCAGTGCGCCGGCCGTCTCGGCCGTGCCGGTCTCCCGGCCGCAGAGGAGCACCTGCGCCCCGGGCACCGCCGCGGCCCAGGAGCCGATGGCGTTTCGTTGGATGACGCCCGTATGGCCGGTGAACGCTTTCGGGACGGTGACGAAGGTGATCATCGCGGACGGTTCGTAAGCGGCGTTCGCGGGGGCCGGAGAGGAGTCAGTGGATGAGCCATGCCGCACGGTCGAGGCCATGCACCCGATCCGACGGCATGGCCATGCCGAGAAACGCGCCTGGATTGGCGGAGAACGTGCCCACGAAGACATCCGCCCGGCGCAGGACTTCGATCGACGTGAGGAGGTTCAGGAGTTGCCGCTTCTTGTCCTCCGCACCGCCGCCGAGGAAAAGACCATGATCGTACCCGGACTCGCGCGGAGAACACAGTGTCCGGAACGAGTATTCGGGGTGGTTTCGCGCCAGATGCACGAACGCCTCGTGGTCGTCGGTGAGAACGAACACGTCGCGCACCGCCGACACGGCCCGCAGCCGGGCCATGTATGCGTCGGGGGGGTACACGGGGCTCTGGCGCCGCTTGTCCCCACCGCGGACGTGAATCCCCGCATACCGCGGGGGCATGTCCAGTCGCGCGGTCAGGCTCTCGACGGCCGCGTGCGTCGCGGCATTGAAGCGATACGTCATGCGGAGGATGACCCGGCAGGCGTCGCGGAGCGTTCCGTGGATGCCGAGGTCGGGAATCGTGATGGTGCACTCGTCGAAACGCTGCTCGCGCGCCTGCCTCCACACGTCCGCCGTCAGGAAGTCCACCCCGGCAGCTCTCTTGAATCGCCGGCGGGCGAGGCGAAACCACGGCTCGCGCACGATGGAAAGGCGACTGCGCGGATGGCGGTAGTTGAAGGCACGGTGCCGCGGATCGTGTGACTCGGCGCAGAAGCCCTGAAAGAACTCGGTCCAACCGTCAGGGCCGAGCAGCGGCGAATCCTCGGAAAACAGCTCGAATCGGATGCCATGGCGCAGGCAATAGAGGATGGCGAGCACCATGTTGTTGTATTCGGAGTACAAGCCGGCATCGTGTCCGATGCGAAATACGAGCCGCTTCGAGCATGCGGTGTTGAGACGGTCGTAGGTGTCGTGCGTGTCAGCCATGCGTGTCTGTCGCGCTCGAGCGGCCCTGCGCCACCTCCGCCCAATGATGCCGCATACGGGCGCGCTCTGCAGGCGACCAGAACCAGCTCGTGAAGGGGTCGTCGACGAGGGTGTCCACGTAGCCGGGAATGCCGGCGACGACACGCCGCACCCGGTCATGAAGCGGTTGCCGCTCGCCGAGGCGTTCGCCGATCGAATTGCCCTGCTGCACGGGAGGCACGTCGGCGCCGAGAAATGCGGCGAGCTCGGCATGCTTCCGCGAGTCGTCCAAGTCCGACCGCAGCACGAGGGCCGAGGCCCGATCGCCTCTGATGACAGCGGCGGCGCGGGCGGTGTCGAAGGGCACGGTGTCGGCGGCCAAGCCGGTCGCGGAAGCGAACTCCCGTGCCATCCAGCGGAGGACGCTGCGATGCGGGTAGCGCGTGAGGAAGAGCCGGGCGATCTCCGCGTCGGGCAGGCTTTCGAGCCGGTCCCATTCGGCCGGCACCCAGAACCGGCGGCCCCAGAACAGAAAGAACGAGATGTTCACGGCGACAGGGTCACGGATCGTCACCACGAACCGCGTCGGGAAGAGGGATAGCCGCGCGCGCACCGCCCAGGCCGGCGCGGCTCCGAACGTGAGGACACCGTCCGCGGCGACGGGCCAGGCCTCCGGCCGCCAGCGAACGTGGGCCCGACTCACGGCGTGCACGTGGAGGGAGTCGAAATGCCGTCCGCCGACAAGCGACCGCCAGACCGACGTGCTGCCGGTGCGCGGGTGGGCGAAGACGAAGACCGGCTCCCGGCCGGTGGCCGCGGAGCGCAGCAGCAGCGCCCGCCGGCGAAAGACATCCTGGCCGAAGCGAACGAGGTCGGTTGCGGCCGCCGTCACGCTGCGCGTGGCGGCCGGACGCGGGTCCGTGGGCACGTCCGCGAACGACGGGAGGGACGGCGCGCACGGCAACGGGAGCATGGAAAGAGGATACCACGGCCCGGGCACCCCCCGACGGGCGGACCGCCGTTCGGAGTCTCCGAGAGCACGGTCGCCCGTGAGATGAGGCCGGCCACGAGCGGTCGGATCGCCCGCCGGCGAGCCCGTCACCGCAGCGCGAAGCCAGGCGGCGGCGGGCAGTCGGGATTCACCCACTGGATCACGGCGGCCCAATCGGCACTGTCGGGATCCGCCTGTAGGTAGCCGTGGATCGGCCTGACGACACGCCAGCCGTCCTTCAAGTGGGCCGAGAGCACGGGATCGGTCCGCATGCCGGCGACGACGTCGCGGACGTACTGCTCCGCCGAGAGGCTTGCCGCCACGGCGCCATACCCGGGCAACCGGCTGCCGCCGACCATGCGCCACAGTCGCTCGTACTTCACCAGCTCCCGTGTGGCGTCGGTCAGGGCGTGTGCCAGCCCGTGGTGCTGATGCGCCGGGTGCACGAAGACGTCGGCGCCGTACAGCGACGTGCCGTGGGGGTCGTGGTCCGCGAACGTCCCGCGGGCGGTGAGGACGTCCCACGGGTCGTCGAGATGGTAATCGATCATCCGCAGCCGGAGCGTGAAGTGCACGCCCACGGTCTGCCCTGTCGCAAGATGCTCGGCGACGAACTGCCCCTGCGGGTAGACGGCCCGGTGTGCGGCCAGCTCCGCGGCGGTGTAGGGCGTGTCGTGCGGGTAGACGATCCGGCAGATGTCGCCGATGGCGGCATAGTCGGCCGGCTCCATGAGCCGGATGCGGTAATCGACGGGCGGCCGCATGAGCATGATTCCCCTGAGCCACGCTTTCAGGGCGCGAGCGCGGCTGCTCCGGCAAGCCGCGCTCGGAGCCGCTCGATCGTCCGGCTCGCATAGGTCTCCTGCTGGGCATCGACCTCGACGGCGGCTTTCCAGAGCGGCCGCCCGCGCTCCCCCAGCTGATCGACGGCCACGAGCGCCATCACCCGCAGGTCGGCGTCGGGCGTGTCGAGCCCGGCGGCCAGGCAGTCGAGCGCCGCGGGGAGCGCCGCGGCGCCGCTCGACGCCACCCAACGGGCGGCCTCGACACGGACGACCGGATCGGGATCGGCGAGCAGCGGCTCGAGCCGCGTGGCAACGGTGGTGTCGCCCGTCCGGCGGGCCGCCCAGGCGACGCCGCGAACGGCCCAGAACCGCACGGCCGCGTCGGCGCTCGTGAGTCGGGCCGCGAGCGCGTCGAGCGGCGGCTGCTCGGCGGCGTCCCAGGCGGCGGCGAGAATCGCGTCGTAGCGGGCCGCGGCGGCGGCATCGCGGTCGCCGCCGGGATGGAATACGGCCCACTCGCTGCCGGCTTCCCGTGCTTCGCGCCGCAAGAGGGGTTCGGCGAGGATGCCCGTGTCCCGGGTGGATCGCATCCAGGAGAGCAGTTCTTTCCGCAGCCGCTCCAGGTCGGCTCGGTGGGCGGGCGACGCGGCGAGGTTCCGCAGCTGATCGGGATCGGCGACGACGTCGTAGAGCTCCTCCGCGGGCCGGCTCTTCCGGGCAAACCACTCTCCGCCCGGCGGCAGGCCGCCGGCGGCCCGCACCCGCCGCAGTTCGCCCGTGATCGGCACGCCGGCGGCGTAGTCGGGCAGGTCGTCGCCGTCGAGCCAGGGCATGAAGTTGCGGACGTAGCGGAAGCGGGCGTCACGGACCGTGCGCCCGAATCCGGGGGCGGCGTCCATGCGATCCGCCACCCCGACAACGCTCTCGCGGCGCGAGGCATGGGACCCGAGAAAGCTCCGCCCCTCCATCCACGGCGGGATCGGCGCGCCGGCCAGGTCGAGCATGGTGGGGCCGAGGTCGAGCAGACTGACGAGGTGCTCGGTCGTGCCGGCCGCCGCGCCGCCGCCGGCCAGCCGCGCCGCGGCCGCGAACCGCGGCGGCACATGCACGACAAGCGGCACCCGCAGCCCGTGCTCCGTGAGGAACCGCTTGCCGTGGGGAATGCCCTCGCCGTGGTCGCCCCAGAAGACGACGATCGTCGAATCGGCGAGCCCGTCGGCGGAGAGTTGGTCGAGGATCCGCGCGACGTCGTCGTCCAGGGCGGCGGCGAGATCGAGCCGGTGGGCCAGGGCCTGGCGGATCACCGGAGTGTCGGGGTAGTAGGCGGGCACCACGACCCGCGCCGGATCGGCGCGGCGCTCGGCCGGCAGCGCCGCCCGCACCTTCTCGGGCCGGTCCCCGAAGAGGCCGCTCTCGTGGGTCACGCCCAGGTTGAAGACGCAGAAAAACGGCTGCGCCCGATCGGGGCGGCCCCGCCAGTGGGCCTTGTTGCCCGACTCATCCCAGCCGGCCTCGAAGGACTTCGCGAAGTTGTAGTCGGTCTTGGAGTTGTTGGTGCAGTAGTAGCCGCCGGCGCGGAGGAGCGCCGGCAGCCCGGCGACGTGCGGCGGCGGCGTGGCCCGGCACCGCATCGGCAGGCTGCCGAGCGACGTCGGCATCACGCCCGTGATGATGCCGCTACGGGAGGGCGCGCAGACGGGCGCGGCCGAGAAGGCGGCGTCGAACCGGAGGCCGCCGGCGGCCAGGGCGTCGAGCCGCGGCGTGCGGGCCGGGCCCCCGTAGCAGCCGAGCGTGCCGGCCGAGAGATCTTCCGCCGAGATCCAGAGAATGTTGGGCCGCTCCGCGGCCACGAGGCCGCCCGGCCACGCGGCCACCATCGCCAGTGACCAGAACCAGGCCGGCATCGTCATCGTCCGCATCGTATGCGCTCCCCGAAGGTGGTCATCACTGTAGATCATCGGGAGCATCGGCGGCGAGCGACGCGACCGCCGCCGCCTCGCGCGTCGCCGTCCGAAACCCTGCGCGGAAGCCGAGTTTTGGCGGTCGGCGACGATCGAGGGTAATCTCTCGGCAAGGCGGGAGAGGGCCGACCGGCGGGCCTTTCTCGCGCACGCTGCCTTTCTCTCGAGGAGCAAAACGATGACCCGGAAGGCCCACCTGAGGACGCACGGCCGTCAGACACGGCGGTTGCGTACCGGCCGCCGCACCGTGGGCATCGAGCCGCTCGAGTCACGGGCCATGCTCGCCTCTCTCTCCGGCACCGTGCAGCAGACGCTCGATGCCGTGGGCCTCGACCCGAACGACCCCGACGCGTTCGGTCCGCTGGCACACGTCACCGTCGTGCTCGACGACGGCACCCAGCAGGTGACGGACTCCTCGGGAGCCTATTCCTTCGCGGGCGTCGCGCCCGGTCGCCGGCAGCTGACCGTCCTGCCACCCGCCGGATTCTTCGGTGCGACGGCGGAGTCGCTCTCGTTCACCGTCACGGTCGGCGCCGAGGACGTCACGGGGCTCAACTTCGGCCTCACGAGCCGCAACGACGCGATCATTCAGAATCTCTACCAGCTCGTGCTCCAGCGGTCGCCGACGGCCGACGAGCTGTCCGCCGGCGCCGGCCGCCTCCAGGCCGGGCAGACGGTGGCGGCGGAGTTTGGACGGCTGCTCAAGTCGCCCGAGTTCGGGCAGAAGGTGCTGCCCGTCGCCGGCTTCGTCCGGGCGACGCTGCCCGGTGTCCTCGACATCGGCAGCGTGCGGGCGAGCGGTCAGCGGCAGAACCTCGGCATCGCCGCCGACGCGACGGTCGAGGGCATCATGGCGTCGCAGAAGTTCGTCGCCGCCAACGGCGACACGAGCGTGCTGACGGACGCGGCGTATGTTCAGTTTCTCTACCGGCGGGTGCTGAACCGGGCGGCCACCGCGGCGCAGGTGAACGCCGGCGTCGCCAAGCTCGGCAGCGGCACCAGCCGGGGCCAGCTCGCCCTCGACCTCGTCGGCACGCAGGCCTTTCAGGGCCGCTCGCAGCTGCAACGGTCGCTCCGCGGGGCGATCACCTATGTCGGCGTCCTCGGCCGCCAGGCGACAGCCGCCGAGATCCAGTCCTTCACGGCCGCCAAGACCACGGCGGTGCAGCTGGCGGGACGGCTCGCCTCCTCCGCCGAGTTCCGCGGGCTCGACGGCTTCACCTCGACGGCGTACTGGGATGTGATGGCCTCCCTGCTGGCGGCCCCCGTGCAGCCGCTGAGCCGGCTGCAGCGATTCAACCCGGTGACCGAGGCGTTCGATCTGCCGGTCACCGCGGGGTCGATCACCAGCACCGCCGCCGCGCCGCGGAACGTCTACTTCGTCGCCCACGGCTGGGCGCCCGGACAGAGCGAGGCGGTGCTGCTCGGATCCACTCCCGGCGATCCGCTCAAGTCCTGGGCCGCAACGCCCCCGGTTCCCGCCTGGCTCTTCGATCCCACGGCCAAGGTCTCGTCGGTGGGCCTGGCGCAGGCGATCGTCCACGCCGATCCGCAGGCGATCGTGGTCGCCTACAGCTGGCTCGATCTGTCGGCAACGCCGATGGACGTCCAGCCGTCGCAGGTGACGCTCACGGCGAGCGGCACGCGTGGCGCAGCGACGCTCGACGTCGGGGACGTGTCGCAGCTGAGCGCCGGCATGCAGGTCAGCGGTCCGGGGATCCCTGACGGCACGTCGATCGTCGCCATCGCGAGCCCCACCCAGGTCGCTCTCAACAAGGAGCTCTCTGCATCGATCACGAGCGAATCGGTCACCTTCACGGGACTGAATCTCAACCTGCTTTTGCAGTCGATCCTCTACGTGGGCCAGTCGGAGTCGCGCACCCAGTGGGCGGGGCAGATGCTCGCGGCGGCGATCGACGCGGCCCTCGCCCCCGACTTCTACGGGGCGAACCAGGGGCTCGTGCACCTGATGGGCCATAGCCACGGGGCGAAGGTGGCGACCGTGGCGGCCGTCGCGCTCGAGGCGGCCGACCGGCCCGTCTCCCAGCTGACGCTCTTCGACTCGCCGGAGATGGGGCCGCTGGTGAAGACGTCGCCGACCACGGCTCCCGTCGATCTCGGCGTGGCCGGGCTCGGGGGCGGGCAGAACTTCGCCTGGCGGTTCCTGCAGGAGCTGCCCGAGATCAGCCGCACGCCGGTGACGGCCGACCGCCAGGCGACGGGCGGCACCTTTGTGGAGAACTATTATTCGCTGAGTGGGTTCGGCTCGGCCGTGGGCGGGCACACGGGGCTCGGCGAGGTGGTGGACGTGTCGCTGCGGCCGGGCACGCTCTACAATCCCGCCGGCACGGTCGGCGGGGCGCTGGCCGCGGCGCTGCCCTCGCACCAATACCCGGCAGCCTGGTACGGCCAGGCCAGCCTGCAGCATCCAGGCGGCCCGCCGAACACGCAGAACGGCCTCACATGGTCGCCGCTGATCCGGCCCGAGGCGGCCTCCGCGCTTGCCGATTCCTATGACCAGTATCCGCAGGAGGCGGCGGCGACGCCCGCGGAGTTCCTGGTCCACCAGTTCGAGCTGTTCGGTGGCGGCCCGACGCCGCCGGCGACCGTCGCCTCGGAGACGTTTACCTACGGCCTCCAGGCGACCGTCGGCAACGTCGCCGATACGGGCTCCGTGATGACGCTCGGTGTCGGGGGCGGCACGTCGCTCTCCATGGCGACGGTCGGCTTCGTCCCGTTCTCCACGGATGCGCGAAGCCCCGTCGGCACCGGGCTCGAACTCGACGTGCAGTTCAGCGGCGTCGATCCCGGGGAGACCGTGCAGCTGGTCGTCTCCGTCCATGGCAACGCGGCCCCGCAGCTGCTCGGTGGGCTCGTCACGCTCGGGGGCACGACCGGCTCGATGACGATTCCGCTGCTCACGCTCGACGGTCTGGCGGCCGGAACGGCCCGCACCATGGCCACCGTCAGCCTGGACGGATTCAACACGAACGAGACGATCGCGGGCCCGTTCGCGAACGCCGCGAACGCCATGCCCACGCTCGTCTTCAGCCTGATCGCATCGCCCGGTGCGGCCGCGAGCGTGACCGTGTCCGGCATGCGGCAGTTCGGCACCGTGCCCGCTCCGCCGGCCTGACGTGCCCTCATGCTGCGTTTCGACGACTTCGATGCCTGGAGCGACACGATCCGCGGCGCGGACCTCGGGCTCGTCTGCGACGGCGTGGAGGAGCGGAACTGGTGGCTCGCAACCCGCGGCCTGGGCCGCGTGGTCGTGCAGACTGCCTTCGAGGGGGGCGGCAACCTCTGCGTCGGTGCCAACACCTGGGGCGGCCCGCTCCTGTTCATGCCGCTGACGCACGGCGACCGCCATCTCGCCAACTGCAGGCCGATGGGCACCGACGCACTGCTGCTGATTCCCCCCGGGGCCGACTTCCGCATCCAGGTCCGCCGCCGGGCCCACGCATGGTGTTCGCTCGCGCTGCCGCCCGATTTCCCGCTCGACTTTCCGCGTGCCGACGGCCGTGGTGGCCTTGGACCGGCCGCCGCGAGCCGCGTCGTGAGAGTCGCCCCGTCGGGCCTCGACCGACTGCGGCGATTGGTCGAAAGAGCGTCACGGGATCCCGCGCTCGACGGCCCCCACACGGCCGCGCATGATGCCGCGGGACAGGCCCTCGTAGAGGCAGCCGCCATCTGCCTGGGCCAGGCGGCGGCACCGCCCGTCGCCCTCGGCCGCCCCAAGATCGACCGCGCGGCGATCGTGCGGGCGGCTGTCGGCTTGCTCGAGGAAGGGCGGGTGCCGCGGCCGTCGGTCGTCGAGATCGCCCGGCATTGCGGCGTCAACGAGCGGACGCTCGGACGTGCCTTTCACGACACGTTCGGCGTCAGTCCGCTGGCGTACAGCCGACTTTGGCTGCTCCACCGGGTCCGCCGACGGCTGCGGGATGCCCACCCCGACGACACCACCGTGGCCGCGATGCTCACGGCCCACGGCATCTGGGACTTCGGCCGGTTCGCGGCCCTCTATCGCCGGCAGTTCGGCGAGGCGCCGGCAGATACGCTCCGCCGGCGCCCCGCCTGAAACCGACGCGGCTCCCGGTCAGCGGTTTGCGGCCGGCCCGGCCGTCACCGCTTCCATCACCCGGTCAAGATTGAAGCTGCCCGGCTTCTGCCGCGGGGGGAACTCGCGGAAGCTCTGCAGCCACTGGCCGACATACGCCCCCGCCGGCGCGATCATGAACATGTGCTCCAGATACCACCGCTGGTAGTCCATGCCGATGTCCTGGGCCAGTTCGAACGGATCCATGCGGAGGTTCACGAGGGTCGGGGCCCGCAGTTCCTCGAACGGCTGCTGCCAGACGTGCATGCCGTGGGCCGGCTGCTTCAGGAACGTGGCCTTCCAGTTGCCGTAGCGGAGCGCCGCCACGCTGCCGTCGTCGGTCCAGTAGATGAACTCCTTCCGCGGCCACTCGGCGGCGCCGCGAAGCGCCGGACCGAGGTCGTAGCCGTCGAGGTGCACCTTGAAGTTGCGGTCGCCGATCTGCCGTCCCCTCTTCAGGTCTTCCTTGGCGGTCGTGTCGCCAGCCGCGGCCACGAGCGTGGTCAGCATGTCCTCGTGGGCGCCGATCTCGTTGACCACCGTGCCCGGCTTGATCACGCCCGGCCACTTGATCGCGCAGGGCACGCGGTAGCCGCCCTCCCACTGCGTGTTCTTCTCGCCGCGAAACATCGTCGAGCCGCCATCGGGCCAGGTGAATGCCTCGGCGCCGTTGTCGGTCGAGTACATGACGATCGTGTTGTCGGCGAGACCGAGTGCGTCGAGCTTCGCGAGCACCTCGCCCACCTGGCGGTCATGCTCGACCATGCCGTCGGCGTAGATGCCCAGGCCGGTCTTGCCCGCCACGCCCTCCTTCAAGTGCGTGAAGATGTGCATCTTGGTCGAGTTCCACCAGATGAAGAACGGCTTGTTGGCCTTCTTCGCCCGCTCCATGAAGTCGAACGTCTTGGCGTTGACCTCCTCGTCGATCGTCTCCATCCGCTTGCGGGTCAGCGGGCCGGTGTCGGTGATGCGGCCGTCGGCAAAGCTGTGGATCACGCCCCGCGGGCCGAACTTCTTCTTGAACTCCGGGTTCTTGGGGTAGTCGGGATGCTCCGGCTCCTCCTCGGCATTGAGGTGGTAGAGGTTGCCGTAGAACTCGTCGAACCCGTGGGCCGTCGGCAGCATGTCGTCGCGGTCGCCGAGGTGGTTCTTGCCGAACTGGCCGGTCATGTAGCCGCGGGCGCGGAGGAGCGTCGCGATCGTCGGATCCTCCTTCTTCATGCCCTCGGGCGCCCCGGGCAGGCCGACCTTCGTGAGGCCGGTGCGGATCGGCGACTGGCCGGTGATGAAGGCGGCCCGGCCGGCGGTGCAGCTCTGCTGGCCGTACCAATCGGTAAAGAGCGCCCCTTCGCGGGCGATCCGGTCGATGTTGGGCGTCTTGTAGCCCATCATGCCGAGGTTGTAGGACCCGACATTGAACTGCCCGATGTCGTCGCCCCAGATTACGAGGATGTTGGGCTGCTTTCCGCCTTGTGCGAAGGCATCGCCATGCCCCGCGCACCACGCCGCGCAGGCGACGACCGCAACACACCACCACCGGACCATTCGAACGCCTTCGTGCCTCATGCCGACTCTCCGCAAGTTGTGGGGCGAAACCTGCGGGAAATGTCGCGGTGGGGCATGCTTTCGACAATGCGATTTCCGACAAAACGGCGTGTGCCAAGCGTCGTGTGATCGTCGGCATCGTTCTGCGAACCGCATCCATCGTGTTCGGGTGCCATTGACGCCCCGACGCCGCGGACCGTATCCCTGCCGAAGCGATCGGGAACAGACCCGCGCGATTCGAAACAGGAGACGACGCGATGCGTGCAGGGATGACTGGCGGAGTGATGCGATTGACGATGGGATGGATGGCGTGCGGCCTGATGTCCGTCGTGGCGACCGTGGCCGACGCCGGCCCGCCGGCGCGGAGTGCCAATCCGGGCAACGTGGCGATCTTCCCCGCCCGGGGCCAGTCACCCGAGCAGCAGCGGCAGGACGAGTCGGCCGCCTACGACTGGGCCACGCAGCAGACCGGCTGGGACCCGTACCAGGCACAGGCTGTCCTCGGGCAGCAGGAGCAGTCCGCATCGGCGGCCGCCAACGCCGCCCGGGGCGGGGCGATCAGGGGCGGCGCCGGGGGCGCGGCCCTGGGGGCGGCGATCGGCGCGATCGCCGGCGACGCCGGCAAGGGGGCCGCGATCGGCGCGACGGGCGTCGGGCTGACCGGAGGCATGCGTTCACGGCGGGCCATCAAGACGGCCGGCGGCAACGCCTCCGCGGCGATGGCGGCCTACCAGCAACAGTTCGCCGTCTGGAACCGGAACTTCATGGCGGCCCTCGAGGCGAAGGGCTACACCGTCCGCTGATGGCCGGGAACCGAGCCTGCGGTACGAACTCACACATCCACAACAGGGAGATTTCTCGATGACGATCCGTTCATTGGTGCTGGTGTCGATGATCCTGGCCGCAGGCCTCGCCTGCGCCGCGCCGGCTGCGGCCGGGCAGACCTGGCTCTGCGCCGTGGCCTCGGCCGTCGCGGTCGACGAGGACGGCACCGTCGGGCCGCCCGACACGGGCGAGCGCGAGCGGCCCACGTTCTTCCGGCTCGACGCCGACAAGAAGGAGCTCACGCTCCTGGCGCCGGCGTCACGCCGCGGCGAGGTCACGAAGCTCGAGCATGTGCACGAGGCCGAGGGGCACAAGGTGTTTTCCGGGGTCGAGAGCGGCCGCGGCCTGAACATCGTGATCACCGAGGAAGGCCGGATGACCCTGTCGGTCGTCGGCGACGGCGTGGTCTGGTCGGTCTTCGGCCACGCCCTGCGCGAGAGCGACGCGAAATAGCCGGCCACTTCGACGGCGGGGCGTCACTGCCTCCTGGCGTCGGGACCCGATCGCTTCACTCGCCAGGCATGCCCGGATATGATCCCGGCATGCCTGGCTTGTATTTTTCGCGTCGGCCGGAACGAAGGCGGGGGGGACGACGGCTCTCTTCGCGCCGTGCGTTCCTCGTGGCCGGCGCCGTGTGGGCGGCGCTCGTGTGTTCCGCGGGGGTGTGCTGCGCCGATGACGAGGGCGTCCGGGCCGATCTGGCACGCTTCAGCGGCGCCTGGCGGGTCGTGGGCATCGAGGCCAACGGTGAGCGCGGCGAGAATCGCCGCGAGATCCTCGTCACCTACGACGGCGACGGCCACTGGTCGCTGACGGTGGACGGCAACGCGGGGAGCCGGGGCACGGTGCGTCTTGACCCCCTGGCCGCGCCGAAAGAGATCGACGTCAGCATCGCCGACGGGGACGGGAAAGGCGCCGAACTGCGCGGCATTTACGAGGTCGGCGACAAGTCCCTCCGCATCTGCCTCCGGGGCGAGCAAGGCTGGCGGCCGCGCGAGTTCCAGTCGCGGGACGGCGCCCTGATGCTGTTCTTCGAGCGTCAGGAGTGAGCGGCGGCCGGGGCATGTCGCATAGACATGCGACTGCGGAGGTGGCCGCCGCGGCGCTACAGTCGCGCCGATGGGTCGGTGCGGCTCCGGGCGGAGCCGTCGTCGGCCGGGATTCCGCGAGTCTGACGCCGATGAGCCGGTCGATGCGCGAACGTGACGGGAGGATGCGCGCGGGACGGTGGCTGATCGTCGTCTGGATCATGGCGACGTCGGGCATCGCCGCCGACGCCGCGGAGCCGGACCCCGCCGTGCCGGTGACGCTCGTGCCGGCGCCGGCCATGGTGGAGGCGGTGGCGGTGCCGCCGTCGTTTCTGGGGCTGTCGCAGGAGTGGCCGTGGGTGTCGGGCATGACGATGACCCCGCATGCCATGGACATCGTCGGCCGCCTGCGCAACGACAACGGGCCGCTCATCCTCCGGGTCGGCGGCACGAGCTACGACGCCGGCTACGACCGCGTGGTAGGCGGGCAGTCGGCCGACGCCCGCATGCAGGCGCAGGGTGTGGCAAAGACATTCGACGCGTTGGAGACGCTGCGCGACGCGCTCGGCATGCGGTTCATCCTCACGCTCACCCTCGCCAACCGCGACATGCAGCTCGTCGCACGGCAGGCGGAGGAGGGCCGCCGACGGCTCGGCGCCGCGATCGTGGCGTTCGAACTGGGCAACGAGCCCAACTACTACAAGGACCTGCGGCGCGATCTCTGGCCGGACGACGGCAAGGGGCTCTTCTATCGCGACATCGTCGCGGTGTTCGGTGAGGCGGTGCGGACCCTTGGCGATGCGCCGTGCGCCGGCCCGGCCTGGGGCTGGATCGGACTCAAGCCGGCGATCATGGAGCAGTATCTCTCCGCGGGGCGGGGGCGGCTGGGCATGGTCACCGTGCATTACTACCACTCCGCCTACCACAAGAAGCCACCGCCCGACCGCCCCAACGACACGCCCGAGACGCTGCTCGACGACGGCCATACCCGCGAGATCATGGCGGCCTGGGTCGCGCCCCAGGTCGCCCTGGCCCGGAAGCACCGCGTGCAGTTGCGGATCACCGAGAGCAACTCGATCTCCGGCGGCGGCAACGTCGGCGTGAGCGACGTCTACGCCGCCGCGCTCTGGTCGCTCGACACGGCGCTCGAGATGGCGGCCGCCGGGGTCGCCGGCATCGACTTTCATCAGGGGTCCGAGAAGTACTCGATCTTCGAGCGGTTCACGTCGGGCACGCCGCAGGCCGCCGCGCTGCCCGAGCCGCCACCGTTGCACCACAGTTGCCGGGTGCAGCCACCCTTCTACGGGCTGCTCTGCTTCCAGCAGGCGGTCACGGCCGGTGCGAGGATCGCGAAGATCGGCCACCGGGGGCCCCCCTCGCTCAAGGCGTATCACGTCGTGACGGAGGCCGAGTCGCGCACCGTGTTGGTCAACAAATCGCCCGACGCCGAGGTCCGCGTGGCAGTGCGGCTGCCTGCCCAAGGGGGCGCCGCGAGCCTCACGCGGTTGCTCGCCCCCGGGAACGACATCCGCGCCCGCTCAGGCATCACGCTGGCGGGCGAGAACTACGACGCCTGGGGAGGCCGTGCACGCGGCGCTCGTGCCTGCGAGACGGTCGAGCCCGCAGAGTGCGCCGCCGCGACGGATGACGTGGACGCGGCCAGTTTCATGGTCACGCTCCCGGCAGCCAGCGCCGCGGTGCTCACGCGGCCGGTCCGCGGAGCCCCCTGATGGCGGCACGGGCGCCGGCATCCGCGGGCGTAGGATATGGGGATGGAACCGTTCGCCGAGGCGAGCGTGGCAATGGCGGGAGTGGCGACATGGACGCGGTGGTGCTCGGCTGCGGCGTGCGAGGCGGCCGCGTCTCGGGGACGCCGGGTGGCGGCCTGCGGGCCCGTCTGCTCGTGGTCGTGCTCGTCTTGGGCGCGGGGGGCGTGTCGCCGCCGGCGGTGCCGGCCGCCGCCATGCCCGACCGCACCGGGAGGTTCATGATCCAGTGGTGGACGAGCGAGGACGGCCTGCCCGACACCGGTTTCACCGGCGTGTCGATCGGGCCGGATGGTCGCGTCTACTGCTGCTCGCGGGAGCGGCTCGTCCGCTTCGATGGACGGTCGTTCGAGACCGTTCCCGAGAGGCTCACCAAGCCGCTGCACGAGGCGATCGGCAGTTTTTGGAGCCTGGGGTTCGACGGCGCGGGCAGGCTCTGGGTGCAGGGCGGCCAGGCCGCGGCCGTGCTGCGGGCGGGGGAGCCGCTCCTGAGGCCGGCGGCATGGAGCGTGCATACGCTGCCCACGGGCAAGATCTTCAGCATGACGTTCGGGCCCGATGGCCAGCCCGTCTTCGTGGGGCCCGACATGCTCGCCGCGTTCGACGGCGAACGGATCGTGCAGACGCGGCCGGGGTCCGACGACGACGCGCAGATGCGGTGGCGTTACGGATGCGCGTCTCCGGCCAACGGCGAGATCTGGCTGTGGGGCACCAAGCCGAGCCCGCGGCAGCTCTTTCGTAGCTGGCAGCTTGCGGCGGGGAAGGTCGCCGCCGTCGAGGCCGAAGGATCACCGATCGGGCCGGCCGTCATCTCGATCGGCTTCGGTCCCTCGGGCACGTGGGCGCTCCTGCCTGACGCGATCGCGGTGAACGGCCCCGACGGCTGGGAACGCCGGCCGCCGCAGCTGCCCGACCCCGCCTTCCGGATCAGCGGCAAGATCGTCGAGTCGACCGACCGCACCGTCTGGGTGTCGGACCACAGCGGCCTCCTGGCCTGCCGAGACGGCCGCATCGAGACGGTGATCGACGGCATCCCGGGATTCTCGTCGTTCACCAATCACCTCGTGGCCGACGCCGCCGACGGCATCTGGGCCGCCTGCGCCGGCGGCCTGCTTGCGATCCGGCCGGCGGCGGTCCGGGTCCGTCCCGTCGACGAGTGTCGAGCCGTGTTCGTCCGCCGTGATGGCTCGATGCTCGTCGGTGTTCCGGGGGCCGTCGTGGAGATCCCCCCTGCGTCATCCGAGGCCGGCGCGGACGCGCCGGCGGAGGCGACGCGATCGGTCGCCATTCTGCCCAAGAACGCGGTGCCGACCGCCCTGCTCGAGACGGCCGACGGCCGTCTCTGGGTAGGCACGCAGGGCAGCTACATTCTGCGGATCGAGAACGGCCTTGTCAGACAGGTGACCAGGCCCGACAAGCATTTCCTCGAACTGCGGACGACACATGCTTTGGCCGTCGACTCGACAGGACGTGTCTGGGCCGGGACGGCCAACGGCCTCGCCAGGCACGATCCGGAGACGGACGAGTTCCGGTTGCATCTCAACTACGAACTGCCGCTGCAGTCGTTCGTGATCGGCCTGGAGGCCGAGGCCGATGGCGGCATCCTGGTTGCGACGGTGGCCCGCGGCATCGAGCGGGTGGAGCCCGACGGCGCGGTGACGAGCGTGCTCGCCGCGGCCGATCTGCCGAGCCGCAAAGGGCTGGTCTTTCACCGCGACTCGCAGGGCACGCTCTGGATCGGTGGGGATCGTGGTCTCCTCGGCATCACGCCGAGCGGCGCCAAGTTCTCGCACACGACGGCCACGGGGCTGGTCGATGACGCCGTGCGGCAGATCGAGGAGGACGCGCACGGCCGGCTCTGGGTGGCGACCCGCGACGGGCATGTGCAGGGGATGCGGCTCGACAGCCTCGCCCGGCTTCGTGCCGGCCGGGCCCAGGTCGTGCGGGGCGTCGTCCTCGGGCCTCTCGACGGTCTCGGCGACAGCGAGTGCGTCGGCCGGATCGCATACGCTGGGGCCGGCGCCGGGGCTTCGGCCGGCGGGCGGATCGTGGTGCCGCTGGCGCATGGCATCGCGACGTTCGATCCCGCCTGGCTGCCCGGACGGTCGCGGGTGACGGCGGCGCCCGGCATCGACCCCGTCGCGCGCGTGGACGGCGGCCGCTACGGTTTCACGTTCTCGTCGCCCGGCGTCCAATGGGGCGACCCGCCGCTGTATCAGACGTTCGTCCGCGGCGTGGACGCCGCCTGGTCGCCTCCGGCGCCCGCGACCCGACGTGACTACGCCGCGCTGCCGCCGGGCGAGCGACGGTTCGAGGCGCGGCTGGTGGCGGGTGAGGAAGACCGGGATTTCCCCACGGCGACGCTCGATCTCGAGGTGCCGACGCCGCCATGGCGCCGGCCGGAAGTCTGGGCGCTGGCCGCCGTGCTCGGGTCGCTCGGCACGTTCTTCGCCGCCCGCGAGGCGACGCGACGGCGGACGCGGCGCGAGGTCGAGCAGCTCGAGCGGCAGCGTGAGATGGATCGCGAGCGGGCCCGGATCGCCCGCGACATCCACGACAGCCTCGGGGCGGGGCTGACGCAGGTGGCTCTGATGAGCGACCTGGCCCGGCGGGGCGGCCTGCCCGCCGACGAAATCCGCGACCGGTTCGAGACGATCTACGGTCGGGCCCGGGGGCTGGCCCGCTCCGTCGACGAGATCGTCTGGGCGGTCAACCCGAAGAACGACACGGTCGGACAGTTCATCCCGTTCGTCGTCGGCGACGTCGAGGACTTCGCGCGGGCGGGCGAGCTCGCGCTGCGGCTGCATCTGCCCGACGGACCCTGCGCCGCGATCCCGCTCTCGACGCAGGTGCGGCATCACCTCTGCCTCGCCATTCGCGAGGTGCTGCAGAACGTCCTGCGGCATGCGCGGGCGACGCTCGTCGATTTCACGATCGACGTGCTGCCGGCGTCGCTCTCCGTCGTGGTCCGAGACGACGGCGTGGGTTTCGAGGACCGGCGCCGGCTCGGGCCGGATCAGGACGGCCTGGTCAACATTCGTGCGCGGTTGGCGGAATTGGGCGGGCAGGCCGTGATCGAGTCGCGGCCCGGTGCGGGCACCTGCGTGCGGTTGACGGTGCCACTCGGCAAGGAGCCGCGTGCGGTCGCGGTCGGCCGCCGCGACCCCGTACGGGAGCCGATCGCATGACGCCGGAGCACGAGACGGAACCGCGGCCCCGCGCCGCCGACGAGCCGGTGCGGGTCGCGATCCTCGAGGACGACGAGGGCACCCGCCGCAGCCTGCGCGACATCGTCGAGAGCGACCCACGGTGCCGGTTCCTGGGGGGCTGCGGCACGCTGGTCCAGGCCCTGGAGATGCTGCCGGGGCTCGGGCCCGACGTGGTGCTCGTGGACGTGCATCTTCCCGACGGCACCGGCATCGAGTGCGTCCGCCAGCTCTCGGTCGAGATGCCGGCGACCGAGTTCGTGATGCTGACCTGCTATTCCGACAGCGACGTGCTTTTCGACGCCCTGGCGGCCGGAGCGCACGGCTACCTCATCAAGCCGGCCCGGGTCGACGAGCTGCTCGCGGCGATCCACGACGTCGTGTCCGGCGGGGCGCCCATGTCGAGCATGGTCGCCCGCAGGATCGTGCGTTCGTTCGAGAGGCCGGTGCCGCCGGCCGTCGCGCCCTTGCCGGCGCCGGGCGAGGATGCCGCCCTGGCGCCCCGGGAGCGCGAAGTGCTCGACCTCCTGGCCACGGGGGCGATGTACAAGGAGGTGGCCAAGCACCTGGGCGTGAGCCGCAACACGGTCATCACCCACATCCGCCGGATCTACAAGAAGCTGCACGTCCACTCGCGGCACCACGCCGTCGAGCGGTACAAGCGGATGAAGTGACCCGAGCGACTCCGACGCCGCCCTCGACGGGTCGGATGATGCCGCGCGGCCCCCTCGCATGGCAGGGCTGTCGCATAAAGTTAGGACGCGGAAAGCCCCTTTTTTCTGGTGTTGAAACCGTCTCTGAGACGTAGGATGCGAGAGACGAGGGGGTCGCCGGCGGAGGGGCGGAAGTCCTGCGTCATCGGAGCGGCCCGCAGGCACCACATCCATTGAGTCGGACATCGTCAGAGAACCAGGGCAGACACACAGGAGGCTCGTCATGATCCGCATCCGGCATTCGCACCGGCCACGCCGCGGAGGCACGTTGGCCGGCACCGCGGGCTTCACGCTCGTGGAGCTGCTCGTCGTCATCGCCATCATCGGCACGCTCGTCGGCCTGCTGCTGCCGGCCGTCCAGAGCGCCCGCGAGGCGGCCCGACGATCGGCCTGCACGAACAACCTCAAGCAGCTCGCCCTGGCTTCGCAGAATCACCACGACGCGAAGCAGTCGCTGCCGCCGATCGGCGGGGGCACATGCTGCTGGTCGTCGGGCGGTCCGAAGAACAACGGCGGGAGACGCAGCGCCTACATCGAGATGCTGCCGTTCATGGACGGGGTGACGATGTACGACCAGATCATCGCCGGCGGCAGCGGCCAGCCGGCCGGTGGCCCCTACGGCTACGACTCGTGGACCGTCTGGAACCAGGCGCCGAACATGCTGCGGTGCCCGTCCGATGCGGCGTCCTCGCAGACCAACCCTGCGGGGTTCAACTACGTGCTCTGTCTGGGGGACGCGACCGGTCGCCATACCCCGGGCGCGTCGATCACCGATGGCAACAAGTATCACATCGGCCGGGGCATGTGGCTCATGGCGGCCTACGACAAGACGGTGTCCCCGGTGGTGCAGAAGACGTTCGGTGCGAAGTACAAGGACTGCACCGACGGTCTGAGCAAGACGATCCTGCTCAGCGAGCGGGTGCGGTCGCCGCTGGGGCAGGACGTGCGTCGGAACGCCCAGACCGCCACCGGCAGCACACGGGTGAAGGACGGCATCGCCGTCATCGACCCGAATCTTTGCCGGACGACCGCGAGCGGCGGTTTCTACAACAACGGCCAGACCTACAAGATCACGTCGGGCGTGCGCTGGACCGACGGGATCGGCGAGAACATCGGGTTCACGACGGTGCTCGCCCCGAACTCCGCGTCGTGCAGTTCCGACTCCACGGCGACGCCGAACGGCGCGTGGTTCCAGCTTTCCGCCAACAGCGAGCACGGATCCGGAGTCATGGTCGCCTTCGCCGACGGTTCCGTCCAGTGGATCGGGGACGACATCTCCGCATCGGTCGTCAACTCCGGGCCCGTCAACACATCGACGACGCCGACGACCTACGGCATCTGGGGTGCCCTCGGATCCAAGGCCGGCGGTGAGAACTTCAACCTCAACTGAGCCTGGCGCGGGATGTCGATGCGGACGCGTCGTCGGGCACGGCGCGACAGGATCTGTCTGGAACACGGGCGAGGAGCTGCCATGTCGAGTAGGATCGTGAGTCTCGGGCTCGTGTCGCTGGTCGTCGTGTCGATCGTGATGGCCGGCGGCTGCGGCAAGCGGCGGGGGAATCGTCCCCAGACGTTTCCTGTGCAGGGTGTCGTCACGATGGGCGGCGCTCCGCTCGCCGGGGCGACGGTGATGTTCAATCCGGTCGCCAGCGGCGGCAGCGGCGCGATCGCCCTGACGGACGACGAGGGGCGATACAAGCTCACGACGTTCGACTCCGGCGACGGCGCCGTCGCCGGCGAGTATCGCGTCGCGTTCGTGAAGACCATCTACCCGAAGCAGGAGGGCGTCGATCCGATGGTGGCGATGTCGGGCGACCCGAAGAATGTCCTGCCGCTCAAGTTCGCCGACTCGGCCACGTCGGGCTTCACGGCGACCGTCGTCGAGGGGCCCGGCAACACGTGCGACTTCTCGCTCGAGAAGTGACCGGCGGTGCGGCATGTCGCCGCGGCGGTGATTTGCGGGCTGCTCGCCGGCGCGGAGCCGGTTCCGCGGCGGCGTGATTGACCGGCGCCGTAGCATTGAGGCGAGTGTTTCGCGAACGCCCCGGCATGGCCGCCATCTCGCACGGTGCTGCCATGTCCCACAAGCGGGTCTTGTTTCGCGCCGCCGCCCGGGAGCGGATCCTCGCGGGTGCGACGGCGCTCGCCGATGCCGTCCGCGTGACGCTCGGGCCCAAGAGCAAGTGCGTGCTCATCGAGCGGGCCTGGGGGCCGCCGCTGGTCTGCAATGACGGCGTCACGATCGCCAAGGAGATCGAACTCGCGGACGCGGAGGAGAATCTCGGTGCCCGCATGCTGCGCGAGGCGGCGGAGCGGACCGGAGACGTGGTGGGTGACGGCACCACCACGTCCACGCTCCTGGCCCACGCGATGTTCGCCGACGGCCTGCGCAACATCGCCGCCGGCGCCACCGCCATCGACCTGAAGCGCGGCCTCGACCGCGGCCTGCGGGTGGCCGTCGAGGCGATTCATGCGCAGTCGCGTCCGGTTGCCAGCCGCTTGGACAAGGCGCAGGTGGCGACCATCTCCGCCCACAACGATGAGGCCCTGGGCGACTGCGTCAGCGAGGCCTTCGAGAGGGTGGGCAACGAGGGCGTGGTCACCGTCGAGGAGGCCAAGGGCACCGAGACGTCGATCGAGGTCGTGGACGGGATGCAGTTCGACCGCGGGCTGCTGTCGCCCTATTTCATCACCGACCCCGAACGGCAGCAGGCGGTCCTCGAGAGCCCGCTCATCCTGCTCCACGAGGCCCGGATCGCGGGCCTGAAGGAGTTTCTCCCCTTCCTGGAGGCGGTCGTGCCGCTCCACCGGCCGCTCGTCGTGATCGCGGAGTCGGTCGAGGCCGAGGCGCTCGCCACGCTCGTGATCAATCGCCTCCGCGGGGTGCTCGCGTGCGTCGCCGTGAAGGCTCCCGGTTACGGCGATCGCCGGAAGGAGCTGATGCAGGACATCGCGATCCTCACCGGAGCCCAGTTTCTTTCGGCCGATCTGGGGGTCACCCTCGACGCCGTGAAGCCGGCCGACCTCGGCTCCGCCGACCGTGTCATCGTCGGCCGGGAGACGACGACGATCATCGGCGGCCGCGGCAGCAAGGAGGCGATCCAGGGACGCTGCGACGAGATTCGGCGCCAAGTCGCGGAGGCCAAGGGCGACTACGACCGCGAGAAGCTCGAGGAGCGGCTCGCGAAGCTGGCCGGCGGCGTGGCGATCATCCGCGTCGGCGCGCCGACCGAGGCAGAGCTCAAGAGCCGCAAGGAGGCGCTCAGCGACGCGATCAGCGCCACGCGCGCGGCCATCGCCGAGGGGATCGTGCCGGGCGGGGGGCTCGCGCTCGTGCGGGCTGCCGGGCCGCTCGAGGCGGAGGAGGGACGGTGCGAGGGGGACGAGCGGACGGGCATCCGCGTGCTCCGCAAGGCGCTCGAGGTGCCGGCCCGGACGATCGCGGAAAACTCGGCGGCCGACGGGGGGGTGGTGGTGGGCGAACTGCGCCGCGGCAGTGGCAGCCACGGCTTCGACGCCGCGCGCGGCGTCTACTGCGACCTCGTCGAGGCGGGGATCGTCGATCCGACGAAGGTGGTACGAACGGCGCTCGAAAACGCCGTCAGCGTGGCCGGCACGCTCCTGCTCACCGAGGCCACGCTCACGGAGGTGAAGCCGCCCCGCGAAGAGTCTGCCCACGCGGAACTTCCCGCCGGGCTGTAGGTGGTGGTGGTGGTGGTGGTGGTGGTGGTGGTTCACAGGTGCTGCCCGCCGCTCGGCTGCTGCCGTCCACGCGGGAGGTGAGGGGCCGCTCATGCCCCGAGAGCCGGCGTATGCCGGCAAGCGCAGGCTGGAGGCCGAAGCGCCGTCTGCATCCGAGCGAGTGAGGGGCTTGGATGCCCCGAGCGAGCGTCCGGTGACGGGGCGTGGGCGGCCCCTCACCGGCGCCCTGGCAACACGGCTTCGACACGTGGGACGACGTGTCCCCACGAGATGGCACGCGGCCCCGACCTTCAGCGGAGCATCGCCAGCATCGCGTCGAAGAGGTCGTGCACCGCGCGGGCCAGCCTCGAATCGGTCCCCAGTTCCTGCCCCAGTCGCACGAGCACGAGCGACTGGATGATCGTGTTCCAGTTGAAGCCCTTCATGTCGCCTTCTCCTCCCTGCTGACGACCATGACGACAAACATCGGCCCATGGACGACGCGACAGCGACTGCAAGCGGGCGACGATCCTGTCGCACGACCGTCGTCCCCCCAGCAACCCGACCACCGCAAGAGATAGACGGCTCTCTCGGCGTCGGCAAATGAGCCGGGCCGGCGCCGCAGCGCCGGCCGGTCCGCCTGCCGGACACTTGGCCCGGGCCGTGGCTGCAGCCGCCGCGGCGATGGTCGAAGTCGGGCCCATCGGCTATCCTGCGGCGAAGTTGCCCGGTTTCCCCATCCTGCGGAGGCGTTTGCGACATGTCCGAGTTCCTCTCCGAGACCGAGGGCTGCGACCTCCTGACCCGGCTCTTCCGGTCGCGCGGCTACTCGATCTCCCGCAATCTCCTGTTCCGCGAGTACGGCGTCGAGTTTCACATCGACGGCTGGGATGCCAAGGCCCGGGTGGGATTCGAGTTCCTGACGAGCGAGGACGAGGACCATGACGACCTCTCGCTCGAGGAATACCAGACGCTCTCGGACGCGCAACTGCGGGGCGAGCTGGCCTTGTTCATCATCGACGAGGTGGAGCCGTTGTCGGCGGTCGACCTCGAGGACTCGGCGACCGAGTTTCTCGACGAGGTGGCGGAGGCTGTCAGGGCCCGGACGACCCCGCGGGGCCGATCGCGGGCACAGGCCGCCGCCAAGAAGAAGAAATCCGCGAAGGGGAAGAAAGCCGCACCGCAGGCGGCCAAGAAGTCCGGGCGGGACGCGAAGTCCGCGCCGCGGAAGTCGCCCCTGCCGGCGGCGGCGAAGGCCGCCAAGCGACCGGCCGGCAAGGCTGCAAGGAAGGCGGTCAAGAAGGTCGTGAAGAAGACGCCCCGGAAGGCGGCCAAGAAGGTGGCGCGCCGCCGCGCGAAGTGAGGCGGCGCGTCGCCCGCATCACGGGGAGGTGCCACGCATGCCCGATCGCCCCTCGCGTTCCCGTCTCGAAGTCGCGCAGGTCTGGGTCGACCTGATCAGCAAGGTGCTCGGCGGACTGGCCGTGGTCGTGGCCGCCTGGTGGACCTATGCCAACTTCACGGTCGAGCGGACGCACGACCCGACGATGCTCGTGACGGTGTCTCCGGCCGTGCAGCCGGTGGAGGGCGGACGCGTGCTCCTCAACGTCGACGTCTTCATGCAGAATATCGGCAAGGTGGCGATCAAGCCGCGGTTCGCGACGGCCGAGGGAGGCCGTGACGTCGGTCTCGAGATATCGATCGTCGAGATCGAGCCGATCGAACCGGACGCGGCGGCGAGAACGGCGGCTGCGACGAGCGCCGACGGTCAGGAACTGCCCTGGTTCGACTGGACCGCCGGAGGCGGCCGACCGCGGCCGCTCGTGCTCAAGCGGAACCTGCTCGCGAGCAACGAGGACTTCCGCCAGGGGCGCTACCAGCTCAACCCGGGGGTGCGGTATCGCGAGCCCTTCGCCTGCATCGTCGATCGCGACCGGCTCTACGCGATCAGGGCGCGGTTTTGGACGGACGAGGGCTCGGTGGCGGATCTCGTCTACGTCGACACCTTCCAGCAGGCCGAGAAGCCGCCGGAGGGCGGCTGAAGCCGGGCGGTCAGCCGACGCTCCGCATCACCACGGCGGCGTTGTGCCCGCCGAACGCGAACGACTGCGTGATCGCCGTGTCGATCCGGCACGGGCCGGCCTCGCGAGCGAACCGGAGATCGCGGATCGGATGCTCGAGGTTGCCGCAGGCGTGGGTCTCCTGGCGGGCCAGCGAGAGCGCCGTCACGGCAGCCTCGATGCCGCCGCTGGCGCCGATGCAATGGCCCGTGAGCGACTTGGTGGCGGCGACGAGCGGCCGGCCTCCGAAGAGCCTGTCGATGACTGCCGACTCGATCTCATCGTTGACGAGCGTGCCGGTGCCGTGCGCGTTGATGTAGTCGACGCTGGTCGCCGCGCAGCCGGCGTCGTCGAGCGCCGCGGTGAGCATGTCGGCGATGCGGCGGCCCGAGGGCTCCATCATCATGATGCTGTGGCCGTCGAAGGTCTCCGCGAAGCCGGCGACCTCGGCGAGCGGCCTGGCTCCGCGGCGGCGGGCGGCTTCCCACTCCTCGCAGACGAGCACCGCCGCGCCGCCTTCGGCCAGGAGGAATCCGGTGCGGTCGCGATCGAAGGGGCGGTTCGCCCGGGCCGGGTCCGCTCCGGCGCCGGCCAGCGTGCGGGCCGCGTCGAAGCCGCGGAAGATGCCGCCGTAGGGGTCGCCGAGATATTCCGCGCCGCCGCAGAGGGCGACATCGACGGCGCCCGAGGCGATCGCCCGGTAGGCATGGCCGACGGCCACCGTGCCGGCGGCGCAGGCCTGGGCGAAGGTGAGGTTCGGGCCGGTGAGCGACCAGCGGATGCCCACGAGCGCCGAGACCGCGTTGGGCATCATCGCGGGCACCGCATAGGGGCTGAACCGGGGCGGCATCGGCGGCAGTACGGCCGGGTCGACGCCGTCCAGCGGCAACGGGCTCATGACGTGGTTGGCGAGGTTGCCCACGAACGACGTGATGCCGCCCACGCCCGTGCCCATGAAGACGCCGCAGCGGTCGGGCGCCGGCACGTCGAGGACGTGCGTGTTCTTCTTCGGATCGACCAGCCGGGCCGCGATGCCCGCGTCGCGGAGGGCCTCGGCCGCGGCCGCGATCGTGAGCATGCCGCTGGTGTCGAGTTGCATCTGCTCGATCCGGCCGATGCCGCGATCGGCCCAGTCGATCGCGGGCAGGGGCGCCCAGATCGTGGATGTCGTCGCCGCGTACCGGCGCCAGGCGTCTGGCACGGGGGCGACGGCACCACGGCCCGCCAGGAGCGCCGCCCAGCACTCGGCCGCCGTCGCGCCCACGGGCGAGAGCATGCCGATGCCGGTGACGACCACGCGCCGGCGCGTCATGCCAGCGCTTTTTCCTCGACCCGCCGGCTGATGAAGGCGATCACGTCGCCCACCGTCGCCAGCGACTGCGCGTCGGCCTCGTTGATCGACCCGCCGAACTCGTCCTCGAGCGCCATCACCAGGGTCACCGCGTCGAGCGAGTCGGCCCCGAGATCCTCGCGGATCCGCCGGTCCTCGGCGAGTTCGGCGGCATCCACCTTCAGCACGTCGACGATCGTGTTCTCAACGCGTTCGCGGATGTCAGCGGTCGACGGCATGATCACAATCCTTGCGGGAGTACTGGCGGGACACGTGCGCGAGCCTGCGCGAAAGCGGCGGAGTGGGGACAGAAGCCCGCGACCCAGCCGGACCGACGAGGACCGACATCGTCGCCGCGCGGCGGTGGCGACGTCAAGGGGCTGCCCGGGGAGGGGATCGCGGGCCGGCTCCGGCCGCGCGGCCCGCGGTCGCGCGGCAAAAAAGTGCCGTCGGCCGGCCGGCCGGTGGTGTAGGCTCACGAGTTCCCCGCCGCGGTCGTCCCTGCTTCGAGGGCCACCGCAGCCCGCAGCCCGTTCCAGGATCAACCCCAGCGAAGAGAGTCGCACGTGCACGAGACGAAGAACAGCCATCCCCGGACCGACGTGAGGATCGCCGCGGTCGGCATCGCCAACCCGCCGGTCCGCGTGCCGCAGGCGCTCGGCATGGAGCTCGTGCGGGCCCACTACGGCGATGTCCTCTCGCCCCGCAGCATGGAGGTGCTCGAGAAGGTGTTCGCCCACCCGAGCATCCTCACCCGCCACCTCTCGTTCGACTCCGAGCTCGACGTCGTCAGCCTCAAGAACGAGGACCCCGACCGGCGGATGGACCGCTTCACGCGCTGGTCCACCGAGCTGTCGCGTCAGGCGGCCGACCGGGCGCTCGCGTCGGCGGGCCTGTCGGCCGACGCCCTCCGCACGATCGTCGTGAATACCTGCACGGGGTACATCTGTCCCGGGGTGTCGACCTACCTGCTCGAGGCGATGAAGCTCGACGGCCGCGTGCGGGTCTTCGACGCCGTGGGCAGCGGATGCGGCGGGGCGCTCCCCAACATCGACCTCGCCGCCCACTCGCTCCATGCCGATCCCGACGGCGTGGCCCTCTCGGTGGCCGTGGAGATCTGCAGCGCCACCTACCAGATGGACAACGACATGAGCCTGCTGATCTCCAACGCCATCTTCGGCGACGGGGCGGCGGCGGCCGTGCTCTGGACCCGCCCCGAGGGCCTGCGGATCGTCGATTCGGCCGGTCGGATCGACACCTCCTTCCGGGAGGACGTCCGCTACGTCTACAAGCAGGGCAAGCTCCACAACAAGCTCGCGGTCCAGCTGCCGAAGGTGGTCGGCACGGTGGTGCCGCCGCTCATCGAGGAATTGCTCGCCCGCAACGGCCTCACCCGCCGCGACATCCGCCACTGGGCCATCCATCCGGGCGGTGATCGCATGGTGGCGGTGCTCGAGGAGGCGCTCGAGCTCACTCCCGAGCAGATGGCGCCGACGCGGAAGGTGCTCGAGACCTACGGCAACATGTCGTCACCGACCGTGCTCTTCGTGCTCAAGGAGCTGATGGATCGGGGCATCGCGCCCGGCGAGCGGGTGCTGCTGACGGCCTACGGCGCCGGGATGTCGGCGTACGCGTGCCTGCTCGAGGCTTGAGACGGCGGTCTGCCTCGCTTGCCCGGCTTGCCGTGGCACGGGCGGGCCGGCCTCCGGTGGCGGGACTTCCGCGGGAAAGCTGCGGAGTCCCGGCCGGATCTGCCGACACCTCCTTCCGGGTGGCCGCGCGAAAGCCGCCCGCGCGCCCCGCCCGGAGGTTCTCGTCATGCCCGCGCTGCTGCGATCCTGTCCGCTCGTCGGCCCAGCCGCCCGGTCGGAGCCGCTCTCCTATGCGCCGTTTCCCTGGCGGCTGAGGCGGTGCACGACGACCGGCTTCGTCTACCTCGCCAATCCGCCGGCCCAGGATCTCTTTCGCGACACCTACGCGTGGGAGGTGACCCACAAGCAGGAGAGCCGACGGAGGCAGCGGGCGGAGCCGATCGTCCACGCGCTGAGCGAGGCGGTGAAGTCGTTTCGCCGGCGCGTGCTCAAGCGGGACAAGGTGGCGGCGCTCGCGCGCGACGTCGTGGCGGGATTCGCCACCGGACCGATCAGGCTCGTGGACATCGGCTGTGCCGAGGGCACGCTCATCGAGCGCATCGTCGCCGGTGTGCCGGCTGCGGTCGCCTCCCGCGTGGAGCCGATCGGCATCGAGATCTCGACCGGCCTCGCGGCCGAGGCCGAGGACCGCCTGCGCCGCCGCGGCGGCCGCTGCCTCCATGCGACCGGCATCGAGGGGCTCGAGCAGCTCGCGCCGCGAAGCGTGCGGCTGGTCGTGCTCTCCTGCGTGCTCGAGCACGAGATCGAGCCGCTCGCGCTCCTCCGCCGCTGCCGTGAACGGCTCGCGCCGGGGGGCCGCGTGATCGTCAAGGTGCCCAACTACAACTGCCTGGGGCGGCTGCTCCGGGGCCGCCGGTGGTGCGGTTTCCGCTGGCCCGACCACGTCAACTACTTCACGGCCCGGACGCTCGCCGCCACGGCCCGCGCCGCGGGGCTCGATGTCGCGCGGATGCGGCCGCTCGACTGCTCGCCGCTGAGCGACTCGCTCTACGCAGTCTTCGGTGCTCGAGCCGCCTGACCGACCCGACGGCGGGACCGGAGCAGGCAGCGGTTCCGCCACGGCGGCGATCGAAACCCGTCACCACCCCGCGTCGAATCACCTGGCCGCCCGAGCCCGGGGCTTCGCAGTCGTCCCGCGATGTCCTATTCTGACCGCTTCGACCAGTCTCCTGCCGGCCGTCTGTCATCATTCATGAGCACGTTCGTCTTCGGGCACCGCAATCCCGACACCGACGCCATCTGCTCGGCCATCGGCTACGCCGACCTGCTCCAGCAGACCACGCGGCCCGACGCCGTCGCCGCCTGCTGCGGCCCTCCCAACAAGCGGACGGAATACGTGCTCTCGCGGGCGGGGCTCACGCCGCCGCGGATCGTCATGGACGTGCGGCCGTCGGCGGAGGATCTCTGCCGCCGCGACACCGTGACCGCCTCGTTCGGCGACTCGTTCCACGATGCCTACCAGCGGATGAAGGCGGCCGACCTGCGGGCGATCCCCGTGATCGACGGGCGGCGGCGGGTCGTGGGCGTCCTGTCGGTGCTGCACCTCATGGACCTGTTCTTCCACGACGGCGGCGACCCGCTCAGGCTGCGGACGGTGACAACCTGCCTGCAGAAGATTCACGATGTGCTCGGCGGGAGCTTCCAGCACGTCGTCACGCCTGAGCAGCGCGACGAGCTGCTCGTGATGGTCGGCGCGATGAGCGCCGAGGGCTTCACCGACCGGATGCGGAAGTTTCCGGCGGAGCGGCTGATCGTGGTCTGCGGCGACCGGCCGACGATCCAGCTGCCGGCCATCGAGCATGGCGTGCGGGCCCTCGTGATCACGGGTGGCTTCGCGCTCTCGTCGGGGCTCGTCGAGCTCGCCCGCATCCGCAACGTGTCGGTGATCCTGAGCCCGTTCGACACGCTCAACACGGCGCTGCGGATCAAGTCGTCGCAGTTCATCGACCCGGTCGTCGACACGGAGTTCGTGACGGTGCCGGGGAAGGCGAGTGTGGTGGAGGCCCGCGGTATCGTGGAGCGATCCCCGCAGCCGGTGTTCCCGGTCGTCTCGGACGACGGGGAGCTGGTCGGCCTGTCGTTCAAGTCGGACCTGATCAACCCGCCCAAGCCGCGGCTCGTGCTCGTGGATCACAACGAGCTGGCCCAGGCCGTCAGCGGCGCCGACGAGGCGGAGATCGTGGAGGTGCTCGACCACCACCGCCTCGGCGGCGGGCTCAAGTCGACGCAGCCGATCCGGTTCGTCAACGAGCCGGTCGGGTCGACCTGCACGCTCGTCGCCCGCCAGTTCCGGGCCGCCGGCCTCGCGCCGCGGCCCGCCATCGCGCTCTGCCTCGCCTCCGGCATCATCTCCGACACGCTCTTCCTGCGGTCGCCCACGACGACCGACGTCGATCGCGACATGCTCGCCTGGCTGCGGGGCATGTGCCCCGTCGACCTCGACCAGTACGCCCGCGAGTTTTTCGAGATCGGGTCGGCGCTACGGACGAGCACGCCGGCCGAGGTGATCGGCGAGGACTGCAAGGAGTTTTCGGAGCAGGGGGTGCGGTTCACGATCTCACAGATCGAGGAGACCGGCTTCGACCTGTTCTGGGAGAGGAAGGACGAACTGCGGTCCGCGCTCGAGGACTTCGCGGACTCGCACAAGCTCGACTTCGCCGCGCTGCTCGTGACCGACGTCGTCAGCAACGGTTCGCTCCTCCTGCTCTCCCGCGAGCCCGACGCCTGGGAGGAGATCAACTACCCGCGGCTCGACCGCGGCCTCTACGCGCTCAAGAATGTCGTCAGCCGCAAGAAGCAGCTGCTGCCGCTCTTGTCGCAGCTCATCGCCACGGCGCGTGGCTGAGAGCGTCGCCCCGCCGGATGGAGACGAGCGATGAGGCATGGCGGCTCCCCAGGGACACTTGTTGACAGCCTGGAGCACGGTACCGACGCCGAGCTCTTCATCGTCGAGGGAGAGTCGGCCGGGCTGGCGGTGGCGCGGGTTCGCGATGCCGACACGCAGGCCGTCCTGCCGATGCAGGGCAAGCCGGCGAGCGCGGCCTCGACGCCCGAGCAGAAGCTCCTCGCACACCCCTTTTATGCAACGCTCGCGGCGGCGCTGGGCGCCGGAGTCGGGGCGGCATGCGACCCGCGGGGCCTCCGCTTCGGCAGGCTCCTGCTCTTGATGGATCCCGACGCCGACGGCATCCACTGCGGCCTGCTCGTGCTCATGTTTCTGCACCGCTGCCTGCGGCCGGTGCTCGACGCGGGAATCGTCGAGATCGTGAGGCCGCCCTGGGGGGAGGTCGCGTCCACCGGCGGGCCGCGGCGGGTGGCCTTCTCCGAGCCCGAGTTTCTCTCGCTCGCGGCCGAGGCGCGGCCGGACGGGGGCGTGGCGCGGCGGTATCGGGGCCTCGCGGGCATCGACCACGCGCTCCTGCTCGCGCACTGTGTCGCGCCGGCGACGCGGCGGACCGAGCGGGTCACGGCGGCGCAAGTCGCCACGATGACCGCGATCTTCAGCGGCCGCTCGCCTGGGGCCGGCCGATGAAGCCGCCGTCGGCGGCCCGGACGAGCAGGTAGGAATCGCGGCCATCGACGACGTCCACGGGCTGTGGAGCCGCGGGGCCGAGCGGCAGGCCGCGGCCGTCGAGCGGCCGGAGCAGGAGCGTGTGGCTGCCGGCGGGCAGTTCGAGCCGCATGACCTGGATCCGGTCGGGCAAGAGCGTCCAGCAGCGGGTGTCGGCCTGCTCGGAGGCTTCCCAGGCGACGCCCGCCATGTCGAGGGCGAGCCCGGGCAGCCCCTCGCGGACGCCGAGCCCCTGCTTGAGCCCGTAGATCGTTCCCTTTTTGGCGGCCCGCCGGGCCACGGCTCGCGCGAGCGTGATCGGCCGCATAGCCTCCTGTTGCACGAGCGCCATCTGCGAGACGCTCGTGATGGTCTCGGTCTGGCCCGCCGACCAGTCGCCCACCGCCACCTGCACGGTCGCCGCGGCGCCCGGTGCGGCGACCACCCGTGGCAGCCGGATCGGCGCGATCGTCGGTGGCAGCGATCGGCCGAGGCCGGCGCTCAGCATCCGGTCGGCAACGAGCAGCGACGTGCTCGTCGGGATCTCCTCGGCCTCCATCTTGAAAGGGCCGTGCCCCACGAGGGCGAAGACGTGCACGACACCATGCCCCGGCCGCGAGTGGGTGCCGGCGGTGACCCGGGCGAGGTGCCCCGGGCCGGGATGGAAGTCTGGCTGCCACTCGATCACCTGCCGGAAGCAGCGGGCCGCGTCGTCGTAATGCCGGTGCGTCGCCTCCCGGAGAATGCCGCGGAGATACGGCGCGAAGGCGACCTGCCGATAGGCCGCCTTGGGGTTCGTGCCGTCCGGCTCGGCCGCCGCCGCCACGATCCGCCGCTGCTCGTCGGCCACCTGCAGCCCGTAGGCCTCGGCGTCGTCGCCGTCCTGCAGGAGGTTGGCGATGGCGAGCATCGCCCGCACCATCACCCGCTCGTGATCCTCGCCCGCATACGCCCGCGCGCCGTCATCGGTGAGCATGCTCCAAGCCGTCTCGTCGGCGCTTTCCTCCGCAACTCGGTCGAGCCCGTCGCGGGCTTGTCGCAGGAGCCGCTCCGCGTCGGCGGGGCGGCCGTCCGCGAGGGCGACCATGCCGCGGTCGAGCAGGAGCACTTGGTCGTCGGCTCCGAACCGCTCCGCCTCGGCGGCGAGCAGGCGGTCGGCCTCGGCGAGATCCCCGCCTTGGAACGCGACCCGCACGGGCTCGAGCCTGACGACGTGGGACACGCAGCCGCCCGAGAGGGCGACGATCGCCGCGGCGACGGCCGCGCCGAGACGCGGCGGACCGATCCGGGGGCTCATTGCGGCTGTGCGTGGGCGGCCCGCCAGCGGCCGAGGCGGGTGTGATGATAGCCCTTGCTCAGTTCCGCCGACTGCTTGTCGTAGGTGCCGGTGCCGACCTCGACGAGTTCGAGCGTGAGCACGTAGTCCCGCTGGTAGTCGCGGTTTTGCTGCGTCGTGCCGGAGGTGATCGTGGCGTAGAGCAGGTAGTCGATCGGCTGTCCCTGCTGCTCCAAGTGGGCCGCAAAGGTCCGCATGTGCTCGGGCACGAGGAGTTGGTCCGGCCGCAGCCGCGTGTCACGGAGCCCGGCGTCGACGAAGCGGCGGTTGACCGACTGAAAGACGCTCGATTCGAGGATGCGGGCGTCGATCGCCTCGTAGATCTGCTCCTTGAAGTCGCCGATCTCCTCGGCGCTCTTGTTCTCCACGCCCACGAAGCAGACGCGGCGGGCTGGGGGCGGCAGCGGCTCGGTGCCTTCCTCGTAGGTGACCTGGCGGATGCCGGAATCGACGTGGCGGGCCAGCAGCTTCGCGACGGCGTCGTTGACCAGGGGCGTGAACGTCTCTTGGCCCGCCTGATGGCTGCCGACCATGCCGGCTTCACCGGGCAGCATGACCCGGGCGAACTGCGTGGTGCGGCAGCCGGAGGCGGCGCCGACGGCGACCGGCACGACGGTGAGAGCCCGACGGAGAAACTGGCGGCGATCAACCCGGCTCATCGCGGCATCCTCATGGAGGCGAAGTGAGTCTGGAGGCTACAGGGGCCGTGGGTGCCGGACGAGAGCAGTCGGTGGGGTCATGACGCCGGTGGCTGCGGGCCACGGAGCGGCCCGGGATGGTTGGCTCGGAAAGAGCGGCGAGATGGGGGTGAGGGGTAGCGCGGGGGCTTTGCTGACGGGCAGTCAGCCCGGCCGAAGCCGGCGGAGTGATAGGCTCTTGGGCGGGCCGGATGTGAAGGCCGCCGGCAATGAATCGGAGGCCGCCATGCTCACCCGCCGCCAGTGGATCGGAGCCGCGACCGCGGGAACAACGGTCGCGGCCAGAGCCGCCGAGCGCGAGCCCGCGGGTGTGAAGCCCGGCATCATCGATTCCCACACCCACTTCTACGACCCGTCGCGGCCCGAGGGTGTGCCCTGGCCGAATCCAAGCAACACCGCGCTCCACCGCACCGTGCTGCCGCCAGAGTGGGAGGGCTTGGCCGGGCCGCTGGGCGTCACCGGCACGATCGTCGTCGAGGCGAGCCCCTGGGTCGAGGACAACCAGTGGCTGCTCGACCTCGCCGACCGCATGGCACGACGGCGAATCTTCGGCATGCCGGCCATCGTCGGCATCGTGGGCAACCTGCCGCTGGGTTCGGACGGCTGCGGCGGTCTGATCGACCGCTTCGCCGCGCACAAGCTCTTTCGCGGCGTCCGCGTGAGCGGCGCCCGGCTGCACGAGGGGCTGGCCGATGCCGCGTTCGTCGCCGACGTCGGTCGGCTGGCCGACAAGGGGCTCGCGCTCGACGTCAACGGCGGCGACGCACTGGCTGCGGCCGCCGCCGCGGCGGCGCGATGGCCCCGGCTCCGGATCATCGTCGATCACATGGGAAATCCGCGGATCACCACTGCCGGCCCGCCCGACGCCTGGCGGGAGGCGATCGCCCGGGCTGCCGCACACGACCGCGTGTTCCTCAAGGCGTCAGGGATGCCCGAGTCGGTCGTGCGGACCGGAACTGCGGCGCCGGTGCCGCTCGACCCGGCGTATTACGCCCCGTGGCTCGAGATCGCCTGGCAGGCCTTCGGGATGCGGAGGCTCCTCTTCGGCAGCAACTGGCCGGTGTCGACGCTCGCCGCGTCGTACGAGCAGGTGCTCGCGATCCCGCAGGCCTTCGCCCGCGGCAAGGGACCGGAGGCGGAGCGGTGGCTCATGGCGAGCGCCGCCGAGGCCGCCTACATCCGCAGCGATGCCTGAGGCCGCCCGTCAGCCCACCCGATGCCGCTCGAGCACGGCGTCGGTGAGCTTGCCGCCGACCCCCGGCGCCTCGGGCAGCGTGTAATGGCCGTCCACCACGCGGATGGGATTCTCCCAGATGTCGAAGAGCGACTCGTAGCAGCATTCGACCATCGGCGTGTTCGGCGTGGCGGCGGCGAGCTGCGCGTGGACGTTGTGCTGCACGTTCGTGTGCGGGATCACCGACAGACCGTAGGCCCGGCCCAGGGCCGCGACGTCGAGCCACTCCTCGATCCCCGAGAGCTTCGTCACGTCGGCCTGCACGACGTCGACCGCCCGCTGCTCGATGTAGTCGCGGAAGTCGTGCAGCGTGTAGATCGTCTCGCCGACGGCGATCGGCAGGTCGAGCGCCCGGGCCAGCTCGGCATGCGCCCGCACGTCGAAGGGATGCATCGGCTCCTCGAGCCAGAAGATGTCGTGCTCCTCGAGCCGCCGCCCCCAGACCATCGCGGTCTTCAGATCCCAGACGGTGTTGACGTCGACCATCAGCCGGATGCGGTCGCCGATGGCCTTCCGCACCGCCTTGACGCGGGCCAAGTCCTCCGCCGGGTCGGGCCGGCCGAGCTTCATCTTCACCGCGTCGAAGCCACGGTCGATGATCCGCTGCATGTCGGCGACGAGCTCGTCGGTCGTCCAGGTGAGCCAGCCGCCGTCGGTGTTGTAGGCCTTGACGCGGTCGCGACAGGGGCCGAGGTGCCGCCACAGCGGCTGCCCTTCGAGCTTGAGCTGGATGTCCCAGAGCGCGAGGTTCACGGCGCAGAGGGCGACGCGGGCCACACCCACCCGGCCGATGAAGTGGGTGGTCGAGTGCATCGCCTGGCAGAGCGCATGGCGGTCGAGCGCGGGTCGGCCCACGATCGCCGGCGCGTAGCACTCGTCGATCATCACCTGCGCGGCCTTGAGCCCCTTGGAGTAGTTCCAGTTGAAGCCGTAGCCGGTGACGCCCGCATCGGTGTCGACGCGGACCTGCACGAACTCCACCGAGTCGACGCTCGATTGCGAGTCGGTGATCGTCCGCTGGCCGAGCGGCACGTCGATGAGCACCGTCGAGACGCGGGTGATCGTCGGGGAGCCGCCCGCTGCCTGCGGTCCGGTGGCTGCGGCGGGCTGCGCGTGGGGCATGGTGGGCTCGCGGAGGGCGGAAAACAGGTGGCGGACGGGTTTGTACTCCGCTGCCGGTCGGGTCGCAACCAGTTCGGCCGATGGGCGGCGACCGCTTGGCGGCGCGCGCGGCAGGCGGCTATCCTCTGGGCCGGCTCGGGCCGCGGCGGCCTCGCCAGGCAGGTTCATTCCAGCGATAGATCACGGGGAGAGACACGTGGGATTCCACCAGACCAAGCAGCACCGCTCCGGCAAGCATTCCCACCATCAAATCGGCCTGGTCCGCGGCCAGTTTGGCGACATCCCCGAGGATGCCTGGCTCGACTTCCTCGCGGCCAGCGGGTTCGACGGCTGGGAGGAGGCCGCCTGGGAACTCGACCTCGCCGCCTGCGACACCGACAAGGGTGCCGAGGAATACGCCAAGGGCCGCGTGCAGAAGGCCAAGAGCCGCGGCCTCGAAATCTTCACCGTCGCCACGCACCTCCAGGGGCAGGTGCTCGGCGACGAGCCGTCGGCCAAGACGCTCCAGTTCGTCGGCGGCGAGCCGGTGGAGGCCTATGTCCGGTGGCGCAAGGCCGGCAACGAGCCGCCGCGGACCGATCCCTACTTCGTGCCCGAGGACGTCGGCCGCGCGATGCACGCCAAGGCGCAGGCCGACCTGATCCGCGCGGTGCGGCTGGCCCACTACCTCGGCAAGCTGCAGGACCGGCGGGTGGCCGTGCCCGGCTTCGTGGGCTCCCCAGCCCACTGCTGGAGCCACTGGTTCGAGTTTCCGCCGCGGCCCAAGGCGATCGGCGGCTGCCCGATCCCCGAGGTGCTCGACGTCAGTCTCGACCTGCTCGTGGAGCGGTTCGGCCCGGTGTTCGACGCCTGCCGGAAGTATGGGGTGACGTTCGATCTCGAATGCCATCCGAGCGAGCGGGCGATGGGCGACATCGAATCGGCGGGCGACTACCTGCGGGCCCTCGGCAAGGCGGGCTACGGCACCGACGTGGTCGGCTTCAATCTCGACCCGAGCCACATGGTCTGGCAGGGCGTCTGCCCGATCGCCTTCATCCGCGAATATGCCGACGCGATCCACTCGGCCCACATCAAGGGCGTGCAGGTCATGGCCGGGCCGACCCGGGCCGGCCGGCTCGGCGGCCATCGGCCGATGGGGAGCAAGCTCAACGGCTGGAACTTCGTCACCGCCGGCAGCCGGCGGGATGCGGTCAATGTCGAGGAGGTGATCGTGGAGCTCAACCGTGCCGGGTACTCCGGCGCGATCAACATCGAGTGGGAGGACAACGATGCCGAGAAGCGGGCCGGCGCCGTCGCAGCGCTGCGGGCGCTGCATGCATCGGACCTGCCTCCGGCGACCGGCCGTCACGACGAGACCTTGAAAGCCTAGCGGGCGTCGGCGCTCCGCGACCTGCCCATGTCCCGCTCCAGCTTCGTTCGATCGCTCGCGTCGCGGCTGTGGCGGCTCGTCACCACGCCCTACGATCCCGATCCGCGGTGCGACGGCTTCATGGCCCGGGCGCAGACGCAGGAATCGCCGCAGGCGCGGGTGACCGTCGCCGTGCTCTCGGCCGACGAGACCCGGCAGTTCTTCGGGGTGTCCCTGGCGCGGCGGGGCATCCAGCCGGTGTTCGTCCGGGTCGAGAATCGGTCCCCGGACCGGCTCCGGCTGCAGCCGGTCGGCATCGATCCCCGCTACTTCACGCCGCTCGAGGCCGCGGCCGCCGGCCACTTCTCGATCCTCCGCCGGCTCTCGGCCTTCGGCGCGATGGGCTGGGTGTTTCTGCCGCTCCTGGCGCTCGTGCCGCTGAAGCTCGTCACGGCGCGGCTCGGCAACGACCGCATGGACGATTTCTTCCGGGACCATGGCTTCCGGCTCGGCCCGATCGGTCCGGGGGAGACAGCCGAGGGCTTCGTGTTCACGACGCCCGACCTGGGCACGAAGGTGGTGCACGTGCGGCTGATCGCGCTCGGGTCTGTCCGGCGGGCGATCGTGGGGGGGCACGGCGCCGCATCCGGCTGCGAGTTTCTCTTCACGATCTCCGTTCCCGGCATCGCCGCCGACTACCTCGGCCGCGATCTCTCCGCCATGCAGCCGCCGGGCGCCGTCGAGGAGTGCCCGCTCGAGACGTTGCTGGCCCGGCTCGAGGGATTGCCCCCCGCCACGACGAATGCCTCGGGATCCCGCGGCGGCGACCCTGTCAATCTGGTCGTGATCGGCGACTTCGCCACGCTCCTGGCCGCCTTCGCGGCCCGCTGGGACGAGAGCGAGACGATCACGCTGGCCACCTGCTGGAAGACCGTGCGGGCCTTCCTCTGGGGCTCGAGCTACCGCTACTCGCCGGTGAGCAGCCTGCACCTCTTCGGCCGCGACCAGGACATCGCGCTGCAGCGGTCGCGGCGGACGATCAACGAGCGGCTGCACCTGCGGCTCTGGCTGGCACCGCTCTCCTTCGAGGGGCGGCAGGTCTGGGTCGGACAGGTCAGCCGTGACATCGGCGTGCGGTTCACGACGCGCGCCTGGAACCTCTCGACCCACCGGATCGATCCCGACGTCGACGAGTCCCGCGACTATGTGATCGAGGATCTGATGCTCGCCGGCTGGGTCGAGGCCGCCGGGTACGTCGGCGGCGTCGGCGCCTGCCGCCGCGACGCGCCCCACCGCAACCTGACGGGCGATCCCTACTTCACCGACGGCAACCGGGCGGTGGTGCTCCTGGCGAAGACCCGCTCGCGGCCGCCGGCGTGACGGGGTCGGCGCGTGCCGTCGTGGGGTAGACTCCCGTCCGCTTCCGCCACCTCAGAGGTCATCGCATGAGCCACGCCGGCGCACACCACGCGAGCGCCCCGATCACCGGCATCCTCACGCCGCACATGGTGCCGCTCGACGGCCGTGGACAGATCGACGAGGACGAACTGGGCCGCTACGTGGCCTGGCTCGTGGAGAAGGGTGTGCACGGGCTCTATCCCAACGGCTCGACGGGGGAGTTCGTCCGCTTCACTCCCGAGGAGCGGCGGCGGATCGTGCGCGTGGTGTGCGCGGCGGCGGCCGGACGAGTGCCCGTCGTGGCGGGCGCCGCGGAGGCGAACGTCGCCGAGACGATCGCCGCCTGCGAGCACTGCCTCGAGGCCGGTGCGCGGGCCGTGGCCGTGGTGTCGCCCTTCTACTACCGGCTCACGCCGGAGAGCGTCTACGCCTACTTCCGCGAGATCGGCCGCCAGAGCCCGATCGACGTCACGCTCTACAACATCCCGATGCTCGCCTCGCCGATCGACGTGCCCACCGTGCGGCGGCTCGCCGAGGAATGCCCGCGGATCGTGGGCATCAAGGATTCGAGCGGCGACATCTCCCACATGCTGCGGCTGATCGCCGCGGTGCGGCCGACGCGGCCCGACTTCTCATTCCTCACCGGCTGGGACGCGGCGCTCGTCCCGATGCTCCTCGCGGGATGCGACGGCGGCACGCATGCCACGAGCGGCGTGGCGCCGGAACTCACGCGGCAGATCTACGACGCGGTGCGGGGCGGGGACGTCGCCGAGGCGGCGCGGCTCCAGCGCGACCTGACCATGCTCTTCGATCTCCTGATCCAGACGCCCGACTTTCCCGAGGGCTTTCGTGTCGGGGCGGAGACCCGCGGCTTCCGCATGGGCCCGTCGCGACAGCCCGCCACGGAAGATCAGGCCGCCGACCGCCGGACGCTCGCCGGCCGGGTTCGCGAACGACTCGCCGGCCTCGGCCTCCGCTGAGCGACCGGCTGCCCTGCGGGAGCCGCGGCCCGGTCCGGTGCGTCCGCCATCCGTTCGAGGGGCCGGGTTGACGGGGCGGCCGCCCGCCGTATCGTGAGGACCGGTCGGAGGGTGGGAAGACGAAGCCGGAGCCTCCCGCGGGCGCCAGCGGCGAGCGCAGGTCGCACGCGCCGCTCATCATCGTCTCACGCGCCGCCGCCACACTTTCGTCCGCTCCCGGCCGAGCCAGGCACGTCGCGTGGCAAGCGGGAGCGTCAGGAGCTTCGTGATGAACCCCGCATATGAATCGGCCGCCGGCGGCGCCGAGCGGTCGCCGGCAGGCGGCCCCAACACCCTGGAGCAGGTGATCGACGGATTGGAGCAGCGGCTCGACGAGCTGACGAATGCCCAGCGGCTCACGCGGCTGTGGGTGCTCGGCGGCTCGCTCCTCCTGCTCGGGCTCATGGGGCTCTTCGGCCTCAAACTCTACGACACGCTCCAAAAGCAGCTCAACGCCACGCAGTTGCAGAACGCGCTCATGGCGAAGATCGACGAGGTGTGGCCGCCCCTGAGCCAGAAGTTCGTCGACTCGGCCATGAAGGCCGCGCCGGCCTACGGCGAGCAGGCGATGCAGCGGTTCGAGAAGGTGCGGCCGAAGCTCGAGGAGATGGTCCTCGAGGAGTCGGGCCGGTTCGCCGAGCGGCTCCAGACGAAGCTGCTGCAGAAGTCGGAGGCCGGCATGGAGCGGGTGACCGAGAAGATCGCGCAGGACCTCAAACGGCAGCTGCCGAAGGTCACGGAAAAAAAGCTCGACGAGATCGAGGAGAAGCTCCGGACGGCGCTCCTGGTCGAGGGCGGCGGCATCGCCGACGAACTCGAGGCGAAGGCCGTCGCGGAGCGGGGACGGGTGGAGAAGCTCCTGGCCAGGTTGCCCGTCGACGACGTGGCGAAGTTGCCCGAGGAGAAGCTGCAGCGGCAGTTCATCCACCACGTCCTGATGATGATCGACCAGAACGTCGCGGCCGACGTGCCGCCGACGGAGTGAACGTGTCGGCCCCCGCACGCATTCACGTCACCACACCTCTCCCCTTCGTCCATCCATCCACAGCGCCCGCCGCCACCGGCGTCCGGACGCGTCCCCGAGGAGCAGAATCATGTCGGAAGTCCTGACGGTCTCGCCCGCGCTCGAGTCGAAGATCATGAAGTTGCACAGCCGCATGGAGCAGACGGTGGTCCAGGGCCGCCGCCGGCTCCTGACGACGGCGATCGCCATGGGGTGCCTGCTTCTGGCGGCGTCCGGATACCTCTGGTACCTCTACTCGAAGATCGCCGAGTTCGCCGATGCCCGCACGGTGGTGGAGCTCGCCGCGGCCCAGATCGAGCCGCAGCTCAATCTGGAGGCCTCCCGCTTCGGCGACACGCTCGAGGCGCAGGCGCCCGCCGTGATGGACCAGGCCGAGAAGGCGCTGCTGGCGGCGCCACCGCAGATCGCGCAGGGAATCGAGGATTACACCTCGACGTTCGTCGACAAGCAGCTCGCGACGCTCGAATCGCAGGCATACGACGTCGTCAGCAAGACCCTCGAAGGATCCATCGTCAAGGCCCGCGAGGAGGGCATCGACCTGAACGACGAGAAGCAGCTCGACGCCCTCGTCGCCGCGGCCGCGCCGACGATGCGCGACGCGCTCAAGAAGGCGATCGACCAGCTCTACGCCGAGTACACCACCGGCGCCGACAATCTCGGAGGCTTCATCGAGCAGCTGGCCGCGGGTGACGGCAAGGACCTCACGTCGTACCAGCAGACCCAGCGGGAGATCCTCCTGACGGGGCTGGCCTTGATCAAGAAGATGGAGTCGGATCCCGACCGCGCGCCGCTGCAGAAGGTCATCGACGGGCGCTAGAACAGAGGAAACGAGAACGTAGGAAGGCTCGCCAGGGGCGGCCGCGCGACGACCACTCGCCTTTTGACAGTGGTGCGCGGGTGGACCAAGATGGAGGGGTGGTGGCAGTGGGGCCGCCGCCCCTCCTTTTCTTCACTCGGGGTCTCCGCCATGCACAACCTGCCTCGGATGGTGCCAGCCCGCTCGCCTTCAGCGCTGCGCAGCCGGCGAAAGTTTCTGGGCACCGTCGGCCGTTCGGCGGCCGCGGCGGCGGCGGCGGCGCAGGCCTCGGACACGCTCTTGTCCGGCGGGATGGTGCCGCGGGTGCATGCCGCGGGCAGCGACGAGATCCGCGTGGCGGTGATCGGCTGCGGCGGCCGTGGCGGCGGGGCGGCCGTCGATGCCCTCTCCGTGCCGGGCGCGCCGATCAAGGTCGTCGCCATGGCGGACGTGTTTCGCGATCGCGCCGAGATCGTGAGGCGGTCGCTCGGCGAGCAGTTCAAGGAGCGGGTCGACGTGCCGGACGACCGGATCTTCGTCGGCATGAGCGCCTACCGGTCGGCGATCGACTGCCTGCGGCCGGGGGATATCGCGCTCTTCGCGACGCCGCCCGCCTTCCGGGCGCCCCACTTCGCCTACGCGATCGAGAAGGGCGTGCATACGTTCATGGAGAAGCCGGTTTCGGTCGACGGGCCGTCGACCAAGCGGATCATCGAGCTGGCGGCCAGGGCCGACGAGAAGAATCTGAAGGTCGGCGTCGGGCTCATGTGTCGGCACTGCGACCGCCGGCGCGAGCTCCTCGAGCACCTGCGCGACGGCGAGGCGGGCGAGCTGATCTCCTTCTACGGCTACCGGGAGCACAATCCGCCTCATAATCTCGACCTGGCGCCGGGGCCGCAGGGGATGGACGAACTGCTCTGGCAGCTCAAGCGGTTCCACAACTTCCTCTGGGCCAGCGGCGGCATCTTCAGCGACTACTGCGTGCATCATGTCGACGAGGTCTGCTGGATGAAGGGCGCCTGGCCGGTGCGGGCGGCGGCGATCGGCGCGCGGCAGCTCCGCGGCAAGATCGACGACCAGAACTTCGACAACTACGGCATCGAGTGGACGTTCGACGACGGCGCGAAGTTCTTCTATTCCTGCCAGGTGATGAAGGACTGCGACAGTAAGTTCGGCCTCTGGGGGCAGGGTTCGAAGGCGGCCTTCGCGATCTCCACCAAGGGCCACTCGCCGGCGCGGTGCGCGATCTACAAGGATCAGCGGGTCGACAAGGACAACGTGGCCTGGGCGGCCGAGCAGCCCGAGCCGAATCCCTACCGGCGCGAATGGGAGCACCTGGTCGCCGCGATCATCGCTGACGAGCCCTACAACGAGGCGGTGCGCGGGGCGGAGGCCAGCCTCGTGACGGCCATGGGGCGGTTCGCGGCCCACACCGGCCGGGCGGTCACCTACCGGGAGATGCTCGACTGCCCGGACGATCTGACGGCCGGCGTGGATACGCTCACCGACGGCGCGAAGCCGCCGCTCGTGGCCGATGCTGACGGCCGCTACCCGGTGCCGATGCCGGGGCGGTATAAGTACGAGTATCGCGGCTGAACCCAGGGGCATCGCGCCACGGGCGGCTTCGGGAAGGCGAGGGGAGAAGAACATGCGACCCATGGGGAACGTTCGTTGCGGCCGGTTGGCCGGTGTGCTCGCGCTTGTGGGCCTGGTCGGTGCGGGATGCGAGACGAGTCAGCCGGCTCCCAAGACGGGCGGTGCGGCGCCGATCCAGACCCGCCAGACGATCCGCAAGACCACGCAAAACGTCCTGCCGCTCGAGCAGGCGCTCGCCGACGGTGGCGTGCGGGCCGACATGTCGATCCAGGGCCAGGGGCTCGAGGTGGCGGCCGACGCCTACCGCACGAGCGTGGGCAAGCTCTCCGTCATGGCCGTCGATCACAAGATGAAGCTCTTCGAGGCGGAGAACAACCGCAAGCCGAAGGACCACGCGGAGTTCATGGAGCGGATCATCGAGAAGGGCAAGCCGGACGGCATCGCCCTGCCGATGCTCCCCTACTACCAGGAATATGCGTACGATCCCGAGGCCAAGGAACTCGTGGTGATCGAGTTCCCGAAGAAGAAGGAACAGCGGCAGCAGGAGACGACCGGCGCCGCCGGGCTGTAGCTGCGGATGGATGCCCGCCGTGAGGCCCCGGAGCGCGCGAGGGGCTCGTGTCCGGGGGCGTTTTCGGCGGCGCGCCTCAGCGAAACGGCGGGCGGCTTGAAATCCGTCGGCGGTGCCCCGTAGAGTCCCCCGCGTTGCAGGGCCGCGACCGCGAGAGGGATTCACGCACTCCCCATCCGTCGCGTTCTTTTCGGGCGCGCGACCGCCGGCGCCATGCCCCGTCACCCGGACAGCCTGCTGATCCCGCCCAACATGCCCGACTACGAGCGGGCGCGGGCGGAGTTTTCCTGGGCGGCGGCACGGGCGCTCCTCGACGGGCTGCCCGACGGTCGCGGGCTCAACATCGCGCACGAGGCGGTCGATCGTCACGCCCAGTCCGGCCGGGACGACCACGTCGCCCTGCGGTGCCTCGACCTCTCCGGCGGCCGGCGGGACATCACCTACGCCGAACTCGCCGGCCTGACCAGCCGTTTCGCCAACGTGCTCGAGGAGCTCGGGGTGGAGCCGGGCGACCGGGTCTTCGTGCTCACCGGCAAGATTCTCGAGTTGTTCGTCGCCGCCTTCGGCGCGCTCAAGGCGCGGACGGTGTTCACGCCGCTCTTTGCCGCGTTCGGCCCCGATCCGCTCGCCGCCCGCATCGCCATCGGCAGGCCGCGCGTGCTCGTCACGACGAGGAGCCTTTATCGACGCCGGGTGGCGGCGCTCGGCGACGCGATCCGCCCGATCGAGCATGTGCTCGTGATCCGTGACGATCCCGGACCGCTGCCCCCGGGCACGATCGACTTCCAGGACGCTCTCGCCGACGCGTCGCCCGCCTACACGATCGGCCCGACCTCCCCCGACGACCCGGCGCTGCTGCACTTCACGAGCGGAACCACGGGCCGGCCGAAGGGGGCGGTGCACGTCCACGAGGCGGTCGTTGCGCACCATGTGACCGGCGTGATGGCCCTGGACCTCCACCGGGACGACATCTTCTGGTGCACGGCCGATCCCGGCTGGGTCACCGGCACCTCCTACGGACTGATCGCGCCACTGACGAACGGCATCACGAGCATCGTCGACGAGGGCGACTTCGACGTGCGCCGCTGGTACGGCATCCTGCAGGACGAGGGTGTCACGGTCTGGTACACCGCGCCGACGGCCATCCGCATGCTGATGCGGGCCGGGGCCGACGCGGTCACGGGCTACGACATGAACCGCTTGCGGCTGCTGGCGAGCGTCGGTGAGCCGTTGAGCGCCGAGGCGGTCGTGTGGGGCCGCGAGGCCTTCGGTCTGCCGTTTCACGACACCTGGTGGCAGACCGAGACCGGCGGCATCATGATCGCGAACCTGCCGGCGGTGACGATCCGGCCCGGATCCATGGGCAAGCCGTTGCCGGGCGTGGAGGCGGCCATCGTCGAGCGCCGGCCCGACGGCGGCGTGCGTGTGATCGCGGAGCCGGGCGTGCAGGGGGAGATCGCGCTTCGGCCCGGCTGGCCGGCGATGTTTCGCGGCTACTGGGGCGACGAGGATCGCTATCGGCGCTGCTTCGCTGACGGCTGGTACCTGACCGGCGACGTCGCCCGCCGCGACGCGGACGGGTACTACTGGTTCGTCGGCCGCAGCGACGATGTCATCAAGACATCGGGGCACCTCGTGGGGCCCTTCGAGGTGGAGTCGGCGCTGCTGACGCACGCGGCGGTGGCGGAGGCGGGCGCGATCGGCAAGCCCGACGCGGGCGGCCACGAGATCGTCAAGGCGTTCGTGGCGGTCAAGCCGGGAGTCACCGCCAGCGCGGAGCTGCAGCGTGAGCTGCTGGCCCACGCGCGGCGACGGCTCGGCCCCGCCATCGCGCCGAAGGAGATCGAGTTTCTGCCTTGGCTCCCGCGGACGCGGAGCGGAAAGATCATGCGGCGGCTGCTCCGGGCCCGGGAGCTTGGCCTCCCCGAGGGGGACCTGTCGATGCTCGAGCCGCCGCCGGAGCCGGCGTCATGACCGCGACGCCGGCCCTCGCCCGCGGGCACGCGGTCGATCTGCTGCGCCACATGCTGCTCGTGCGGCTGTTCGAGGAGCGGTCGGCCGAGCTCTACATGGAGGGCAAGATTCGCGGCTTCCTGCACCTCGCGATCGGCCAGGAGGCCGTGGCCGTCGGCAGCCTGGCGGCCGCCGCCGAGACCGATCGGATCGTGGCCGCCTACCGCGAGCATGCCCATGCGCTGGCCCGGGGCACGCCTCCCGCGGCGGTGATGGCGGAGATGTTCGGGAAGGCGACCGGCTGCTGTCGGGGCCGCGGCGGCTCGATGCACCTCTTCGACGTCGCCCGTGGGCTCTACGGGGGAAATGCGATCGTCGCCGGAGGGCTGCCGCTGGCGGTGGGGCTGGCCCTCGCCGACAGCCTGCGGCGGCTGCCGCACGTGACGCTCTGCTTTTTCGGCGATGGTGCGGTCGCGGAGGGTGAGTTTCACGAGTCGTTGAACCTCGCCGCGCTCTGGAAGCTGCCGGTGGTCTTTCTCTGCGAGAACAATCGCTACGCCATGGGCACGGCGCTCGAACGGCATCAGGCGATGCCGTTCATCCACCGCAAGGCCTCGGCGTACGGGATCGAGTCGGCGGTCGTGGATGGCATGGACGTGCTGGCGGTCGAGGCGGCGGCGCGGCTGGCGGTGGAGACCGCCCGGGGGTCCGGCCGGCCCTACCTCCTCGAGGCGCGCACCTACCGGTTTCGGGCCCACTCGATGTACGACCCGGAACTCTACCGGCCGAAGGAGGAGGTCGAACGCTGGAAGGCCCGCGATCCGCTCGACACCTTTCCCCGATCACTCGAGGCCTGGGGGCTCGTCACCGCGGACGATGTCCGGGCCATGCACGCCGATGTGGCTGGCGAGGTGGAGGCCGCGGTCGCGGCCGCCGAGGCGGCGGCCTGGGAGCCGGTCGCGGATCTATCGCGGGATGTCCTGGCGGCGCCGACGGAGGCCGTTGCATGACCGTGACAACCTATCGCGAAGCGGTGCGGGAGGCGCTGCGGGAGGCGCTGGCCGCCGACGAGCGGGTGTTTCTCATGGGTGAGGACGTGGGGCTCTACGGCGGCGCCTATGCCTGCAGCCGGGGACTGCTCGAGGAGTTCGGGCCGGAGAGGGTCCGCGACGCACCGCTTTCCGAGTCGGCATTCGTCGGCGCCGGCATCGGCGCCGCGATCGCCGGCATGCGGCCGATCGTGGAGGTGATGACGGTCAACTTCAGCCTGCTGGCTCTCGACCAGATCGTCAACAACGCTGCCGCGATCCGTCACATGAGCGGCGGGCAGTTGGGCGTGCCGCTGGTGATCCGCATGGCGACGGGCGCGGGGCGGCAGGTGGCGGCGCAGCACTCGCACAGCCTGGAGGTGTGGTACGCGCACGTGCCGGGGATCAAGGTGCTCGCGCCGGTGACGGTCGCGGACGCGCGCGGCATGCTCGCGCCGGCCTTGGCCGATCCCGACCCGGTCGTGATCTTCGAGCACGCGCAGCTCTATCCGGTCGAGGGGGAACTGCCACCACAGGGCGATGTGTGCGATCCCTGGCACGCGGCGATCCGCCGGCCCGGCCGCGACGTGACGCTCGTCACCTACGGCGGCTCCGTGCCCAAGGCGCTCGCGGCGGCGGAGGCGGTGGCCGCCGAGGGGATCGAGGTCGAGGTGATCGACCTGCGGTCGCTGCGGCCGCTCGACGTGGCGACGATCCTCGAATCGGTGGGCCGGACGCGCCGGGCCACGGTGGTTGACGAGGGCTGGCGGACCTGCGGCCTCGCCGCCGAGATCGGCAGCCTCATCGCCGAGGGAGGCTTTTACGACCTCGACGCGCCGGTGACCCGGATCTGCACCGCGGAGGTGCCGATCCCCTACGCGCGGCATCTGGAGGAGGCGGCGCTGCCCGGCGTGGAGCGGATCGTGGCCGCGGTGCGGGAGCTTGCCGGGCTGCGTGCGTAGATATCGCCGTCAAGACGTGGAGTGCCGAAATGCCGATGGTCAATCGAGGTGCTGGCGCCGGTTCGGGGCCGCCCATGCCCCGTCGCCGGACGTTCGCTCAGGCCATCCTGGCCTTCGCTCACTCGGATGCCGACGGCGCTTCGGCCTCCAGCCTTCGCTTGTCGGCATACGCCGGCTCTCGGGGCATGGGCGGCCCCTCACCTCCCGGATTGGCAGGTGCCGGAGCGAGACGGCAAGGCCGACGTGCCTGCAGCGAGGAATGAGGAGAGGCGACCATGCGTGACTTTCTCATGCCGTCACTCGGCGCCGACATGGAGGCGGGCACGCTCGTCGCCTGGCGCAAGCGCCTGGGGGACGTCGTCCACCGCGGCGACATCATGGCCGAGGTTGACACCGCCAAGGGCGTGATCGAGGTCGAGATATTCGCCGAGGGCGTCGTCGATGGCATTCTCGTGGAGCCCGGCCGCCGTGTGCCGGTCGGCACGCCGCTGGCACGGCTCCGCGAGGCGGGCGAGCCTGCCGCGGCCGCGGTCGCTCGAGCCCCGGAAGCGTTCGCCGCGCCGGTCGAGACCGGAGAGCTGCCGACGGCCGCAGTGGCCGCCGTCGCGCGGCCGGTCCCGCCACCTGCCGCCCAAGCTTCGCCGTCGCGGCGGCAGGTGGAGGCGGCGGCTTGGCGGGCGTCGCCCTCGGCCCGCCGTCTCGCCCGGGAGCGGGGCGTCGATCTCACGACGGTCACGGGCACCGGCCCGCGTGGCACGATCACGGAGGCGGACGTGGAGCAGGCTGCGGCCGCCGGATCGGCTCCTTCCGCGCCGCCCGAGTCTGCCGCAGCAGCGGCGGCCGGCGCCGCCGACAGGCTCGCGCGGATGCGGCGGACGATCGCCGCGGCGATGGCCCGCTCGAAGCGGGAGATCCCGCACTACTACCTCCGAACGACGATCGGCATGCACCGCACTGTCGCCTGGCTCGCGGACGAAAACGACCGCCGCCCCGCCGAGCGACGGCTCCTGCCCGGCGTGCTCCTGCTCAAGGCGACGGCGCTCGCCCTGCGCGAGGTGCCGGAACTGAACGCCGCCTGGGAGCACGACGGCGTCGTCCTGAGGGACGTGGTTCATGTGGGCGTGGCGATCTCGCTGCGACAAGGTGGCCTCGTGGTGGCGGCCCTGCACGACACGCAGTCGCGAAGCCTCGACAGCCTGATGGACGGCCTCCGCGATGTCACGGCCCGCGGTCGGGCGGGGCGGCTGCGCAGCTCGGAGCTTTCCGACTCGACGATCACGGTCACGAGCCTCGGTGAACGGGGCGTGGAGAGCGTGTATGGCGTGATCTATCCGCCGCAGGTCGCCCTCGTGGGCTTCGGAAGGGTGGTGGACCGACCGTGGGCGGCCGACGGCGGCCTCTTCGTGCGGCCGGTGGTGACGGCCACGCTCGCCGCCGACCACCGAGTGACCGACGGCCATCGCGGCGGGCTCTTTCTCGACGCGATCGACCGGCTGCTGCAGGAGCCCGAGCGACTATGAGCGGCACGACACCGGATGCCGGCGCGATCGGCGCCGAGCGGCGCGTCAGAGAGGCGGCCCTGAAGGTACTCGCGGGAATCGCCCCCGAGGCCGACCTGGCCGCGCTCGCGGATGATGCCAACCTGCGGCGGGCCCTCGATCTCGACTCGATCGACTTTCAGAACTTCGTGATCGGCCTCGGCAAGGCCGTCGGCACCGACATCCCGGAGCGGGATGTCCCTCGACTCACGACGCTGGCCGGTTGCGTGGCGTATCTGGCTTCCCGGCACGGGGCGGTATCGTGACGCTCCGGTCATTCATGGGACTGCCGCTCCGGCTTGGGATGTGGCTTGGGCTCCGTGGCGACAAGTTTTCAACGTGTCGAGTGCGGGTTGCCTGGGCGCCGGTGAGGGGCCGCCCATGCCCCGAAAGCCGGACGTTCGCTACGGCCCTCCAGGCCTTCGCTCACTCGGATGCCGACCGCGCTTCGCCATCCTGGCTGCGCTTGTCGGCATACGCCGGCTCTCAGGGCACGGGCGGCCCCTCACCTGCCGGATGGCCAGGGGGAGCCCAACTCAGTGTCAGCGTTAGGCCCGGAGGGCCGGGTCAGCACCAGCGAGCGGAGGCTCGCCAAGGCAAGGTCGGCAGGATGCCGAGCCTTGCCGTGAAGCAGCGCAGCACCAGCGAGCGGAGGCTCGCCAAGGCAAGGTCGGCAGGATGCCGAGCCTTGCCGTGAAGCATCCGGCCCCTCACCTCCCGGATTGCCAGCAGGAGCCGAACTCCGTGGCAGCGCCAGGCCCGGAGGGCCTGTCGATACGAACATCGAGAAAGTGGGCGGCACAGCTGATGCAGGGATCGTAGCTGCGGATCAGCCGCTCGCAGGCGGTCGCGATCGTGGCGTCGTCACGCGTGGCGATGCCGGGCAGGAGCGCCTGCAGGTCGCGGCCGATCTGGGGCTGGTTGCGGCCCGTGGGGGGCACGATCGCCGCGTCGGCGATCAGGCCGTCGGCGCCGATCCGATAGCGATGGTAGAGCAGGCCGCGGGGCGCCTCGGTGGCATGGCAGGCCTCGGCGGGCCGAGGCTCGTAGTCCACGCGGGCGGCCGTGAGATCGGCGCGGCAGTCGCGGGCGATCGCGAGGCCTTCTTCGCAGGCCGCGGCGATCTCGATCGCGCGGGTGGCGATCGAGTGGAAGATATTTCGGCACGGCCAGGTGATTCCGCTCTGGTCGGCGGCCCGGCGGGATCGTGGCGGCAGCTGGTCGAGGCAGTGGTTGATCCGGGCGAGCGGCCCGGAGAGGGAGGGGCGGTCGCCGGGCAGGAGCACGCTCGCCGGTGCGGAGCTCGACGGGAGCTCCGTCTCGCGGAAGTGTTGGTCGTGCTCCTCCACAGGGATGTCGAGCATGGTCCGACCGTCGCGGCTCACGACGATGCGGCCATCCTCCAGGGGATAGCCCACGGGGGCCCGGAGGGAGACATGCTCATAGGTTTGCTCGAATGGGGGAAAGTCGAAGCGGGCCACGATCCGGAGCGTGTCGAGCGCGGCATGCAGGCCCCAGTCGAGTTCGGCGGCGAGATCATTGATCGCAACCGCGCTCGGCGCGCGATGGAAGCCGCCCACGGCGACGTTCACCGGGTGCACGGCGCGGCCGCCGAGCACCGTGATGATCCGGCTGCCGAGGGCCTTGAGCCGCAGGCCGCGTTCGAGTAGGCCCGCGTGTTCCGCTGGGAAGGAGAAGCAGCTCTCGCAGCCCAGGAAGTCCGGGGCATGCAGGAGGTGGACGTGGAGCGCATGGCTCTGGATCCATTCGCCGCAGGCCAGGAGCCGGCGGAGCCGGTGGATGGCGGGGCCGACCTCGATGCCGAGGGCCTTTTCGAGCGCCCCGCAGGCGGTGAGCTGGTAGGCGACCGGGCAGATGCCGCAGATCCGCGCCACGATGTCGGGCACCTCGTGCACGGCCCGGCCGCGGAGCAGCCGTGCGAAGAACCTCGGCGGCTCGTAGATGGCGAACTCGGCCAGTTCGGCCCGGCCGTCCACCAAGCGGATGTGCACGCCGCCGAGGCCCTCGACGCGGGTGAGCGGTGCCAGTCGCACCTCGCGGGAGCGTGTCACGGCGATCCTCCCGGCGGCGGGCCAGGGTTCCCGGCGTCGCGAAACTCGGGGGCCCACGCATTGAACGAATGGACGAGCCGCGCGAGGTCCTCCGGCGAGCTGCCCCGGCGGCCGTACCAGCCGGTGAGGCTCACGACGTTCGGCTGTGCCGCGGGGCCGTAGCAGCCATAGCACTCGCGGTCGTGGGCCGGGCAGATCGCGCCGCAGCCCGCCTGCGTGACGGGGCCCAGGCAGGAGATCCCCTTCGCCACCGCGACACAGACCGTGCCGGTGGCCTTGCACTCCGCGCAGACGCTCTCCCGCGGCACGCGGGGCCTGCGGCCCAGCACCACGGCCGTGAGCAGTTCGAGCAGTTGGCCCGCGTCGATCGGGCAGCCACGCAGCTCGAAGTCGATCGGCACGTGGTCGCCGAGCGGCGTGCTCCGTGCGAGCGACCGGACGAACGACGGCGAGGCGCCGAGGCCCGCGGGCCAGGCGGCCGCGTCCTGCCAGTTTCGCAGCGCCTGAATCCCGCCGGCCGTCGCGCAGGCGCCGATCGCGACGAGGAAGCGGCAGGCGGCCCGGATCTCCCGCGCCCGCTCGAGGTCGCCCTCGGCCGAGATCGAGCCTTCGACCAGGCCGATGTCATAAGGGCCGTCGAGCGCGAGGGAGCGGACCTCCGGAAAGTGGAGGATGTCGACGTGCGCCGCGATCTTCGCGAGCGCCTCGGCGGTGTCGAGAAACTGCAGCTGGCAGCCGTCGCAGGAGGCGAACTTGAAGACGGCCAGGCGGGGAGGGGTGGGCATGGGAGCGGCTCCGGAAACGGTGCACGGCGGCATCCAGCGGCCGACGGAGTATTCAGGGACGGCCTTCTACAGGTGTTTGACCCGGAGCCAGCGGGCGACCTGGCCGTAGGCGAGCACGGGCCCGTCGCGGCAGATGAAGAGCGGCCCCAGTTGGCAGAGGCCGCAGAGCCCGGCGGCGCAGCCCATCAGCCGCTCGATGGAGACGAACACATGGTCCGGCTCCACGCCACGGGCGATGACGAGATCGGCCACGGCCGTCATCATCGGCTCGGGGCCGCAGGTGAGGATGGTGGCGGCCGCCGGATCGATGTCGAGCCGCTCGACGGCGGCCGTGACCAGGCCGACGGGACCGTGCCAGTCCGGAGTCGGATCGGTGACGATTCCCAGCACGTCGATGCCGTGCTCGTGCCAGCGGCGATGCTCGCGGGTGGCGATCAGGTCGGCCGGTGACTTCGCGCCGTGGACGACCGCGATCCGGCCGTAGTCTCCGCGGTGCCTGACGCAGTGGCGAATCGCCGCCAGGAGCGACGCCAGCCCGAGACCGCCGCCGATGAAGACGAGATCACGATCGCGGAGAGCGGCGAGCGGCCAGGCGGTGCCGAAAGGCCCGCGCAGGAGGAGCGAATCGCCCGCGTCGAGCCGGGCGATGGCATGGGTTACGTTCCCTACGGCCCGCACGGTGTGGTCGATGCAGCCGATCGCCTCGGGATCGGAGCTGATCGAGATGGCCGCCTCCCCGATGCCGGGGAGGTAGAGCATGTTGAACTGCCCGGCCGCAAACCGATAGTGCGGCAGCGACGGAGCATCGACCGCGAGGCCGTAGGTCGTCACCCCCGGGGCTTCGGGCACGATGCGCTCGATCCGGGCCGTGCGGTGCCGCCAGGGCGACGGCGTCGCCGTCGGGGACGCGGCCGGGGCGAGTGCCGGGGACGTCACGGCAGGCTCTCCCGGATCGCCGCCACCTCCTCGGTGAGGTCGATGCCGACGGGGCACCAGGTGATGCAGCGGCCGCAGCCGGTGCAGCCGGAGGTGCCGAACTGGTCGATCCAAC